>ERZ506754.521-NODE-521-length-20750-cov-9.363904_pt1 | contig 20750 bp, 18 predicted proteins | sample MGYA00513043_ERZ506754 | MGnify/ENA metagenome assembly ERZ506754 | reverse complement strand
CATGTGTTTCAATATACCTGATATCTTCTATCTGTTTTACTGCTGCCGAAACCGTTTTCCCGATGTTGGCAGTCTCGCAGTTCACTTTACGGTTAATATTGTTGCTGATTTCCTTCCTGATTCGAATATTCTCCAGATTCATCAGAGCGATTCCTGCTTCTACCACTCCCAGAAAATCTACGATCTGGGATCCCTCTTTCAGATAAACCACCTGGTTTTTCTTTCTTGTAACAATTCTCGCATCCAGCTCAAATTCTTTCATGATAGACTGTATCTGTTCCGCCCGTTCCATAGTTGAGCAGACAATTTCCAGATGATATCCTTTCTCCGGATCGCTGATAGAACCTGCAGCCAAAAACGTTCCCCTCAAAAATGCTCTTTTACAACATTCTTTTTGTATCACCAGACGGCTCATAACAGACAGGTCATCTGCAATCTCCTGTTCCGGCGACATAAATTTGGTGGCCTGAAGAATTCGAACCGTATCCTCATGGGAAGGTACTTCTACCCTATATACATTGGACTTTTTCAGGTAAACATTCTTCCGAACGTGAATTACAGCTTCTATATTAAATGTTTTTTCTACTAATGTAAAGTACTTTCTTGCCACAGACACATTTTCTGTATGTACGGTCACGCAAAAGTGATCGTTAGCCGAGATACTGACCTGCCCACAGACACTTAAGATCGCAGCGATCTCTGCAATCTGGCAATGACGTGCCGTGGATATCTGCCGGGATAATTCCTCTTTCACTTTACCGGAAAAGGACATGCACTCTTACCTCACTTCATTCATTTTCTTTCGGATAGCATCCTTACCAATGTCTCTGTGTTCAATCCGTACTCCATATTCTTCTGACTGTTCCAGACGCTGATACAATGCATTTGCCAGTGTCACCGAACGATGTTTTCCACCGGTACATCCGATGCTGACAACCAGTTGATTCTTTCCCTCCAGAATATAGTTCGGAATCAGGAATGAAACCATGTCTGCCAGTTTATCCAGAAAAATTCTGGATGCTTCACAGTTCATCACATAATCACTGACCGGTTTGTCATTTCCACTTAACGGACGGAGTTCATCAATGTAATATGGATTGGGCAAAAATCTCACATCGAATACCAGATCTGAATCCGATGGAATTCCGTATTTAAATCCAAAAGACAGAACGGTGATCATCAGATTTTTAAAACCCAGATTTTTCACGAAGATCTTATCCAGTTCCGCCTTCAGTTCTCTTGTCAGAAGCTGGCTGCTGTCGAGAATATAATCCGCATGCTCTTTCAGATATTTTAATCTTCTGCGTTCTTCCCGGATGCCGTTCTCCACTCTGCCGCTTCCGGCCAGCGGATGTGTTCTTCTGGTTTCCTTATAGCGTTTTACCAGTACCTCATCTTCGGCATCCAGAAACAGTATCTCATATTCAAGTCCGGTCAGCCGGATCTCTTCCAACGCTTTTTCCACTCCTTCCATCCCGCCGCCGCTTCGCACATCTACTCCAAGAGCCACCTTCTGGATACTTCCCGAGTTTCCTTCCACAATAAACTGTGCGAATTTTTCCAGAAGTGGAATCGGAAGGTTATCCACACAAAAATAACCTGCATCTTCCAGTATTTTCAGTGCAGTACTTTTTCCCGCACCGGACATTCCCGTAACAATTACAAATCTCATGTTGCTCCTCTTTCGCTTTTAAAATTCCCCAAGAAATTTCACTTCTGTATCCAGCTGCACCTGAAATTTTTCATATACGATCCGCTGTACATCGTGAATCAGATTCACCACATCTGTCGCTGTCGCATTTTCTTTATTGATCACAAAGCCACAGTGTTTTTCCGATACCTGTGCACCACCAACCTGATAACCGCGAAGACCGGCATCCTGAATCAGTTTTCCGGCAAAATATCCTTCCGGTCTTTTGAAGGTACTTCCTGCACTTGGATACTCTAACGGCTGTTTTGTCACACGCTGCTCTTTCAGTTCATCCATACGGCTTTTTATCGCTTCCGGATCTCCTTTTTTCAGATTCAGAACCGCTTCCAGAACAATATAACCCTTTTCTTTTACCACACTGGTCCGATATCCCAGCTGCAGTTCTTCTTTATACAGTTTCTTCTGTTCTCCCTTTGGTGTGAGCACAGTGACGGATTCCAGAATATCTTTCATCTCCCCGCCGTAAGCGCCTGCATTCATAACTACAGCGCCTCCCAGAGTTCCCGGAATTCCCGCTGCAAATTCCATGCCGGTAAGTCCTGCATCCAGTGCCTTTCTGGCTATAGTGGATAACAGCGCTCCTGCCTGTACCTGCAGCTGTTCTCCATTCACCGCAACCTGATTCATATTTTTATAGATCTGCAACACAGCTCCGTCATATCCCTGATCACTTACCAGCAGATTGCTGCCATTTCCAAGAATAAAGCAGGGCGTCTTTTCTTCCTGACAGATATGTACGATTTCTTCAATCTGTTCTTTTGTGGATGGCATCAGAAAACATGCTGCCGGTCCTCCTACACGGAAAGTAATATGTTTCTTCATTGGTTCATTCCGCAGAAACTGATCATTTCCCACTGTCTGTTCCAGTCTTTTGATTACTTCTTCTCTCAAATTGATCACCTTTTCATTTTCTGTTGCGGGATCTTTGTATCGATCCCGCTGGCACTTACACATAAACTATATTATTATACTATATCTTTTCCGTATGTGGCAAGAGCTGAAGGTCTCTTTCTTCTTTAATTTTTCATCTGCGGATGAAAAAACAGGCTCGCAAGATATCCGAAAATCAGCGCAGCACTGATACCTCCGGCACTGGCTTTTAATCCTCCGGTAAATACACCCAGAACACCCACCTGTTCCATCTCTTCTTTCACACCCTGAAATAACAAATGTCCGAATCCGATCAGCGGAACACTGGCACCCGCACCTGCATAATCCACCAACGGTTCGTACAAATGCAGAGCACTCAGCACACTTCCCGTACATACCAGAAGAACCATGACTCTTCCCGGCATCAGTCTGGTCTTATCCAGAAGGATCTGCACCAGTGCACAGATCAGTCCGCCTACCCAGAAAGCATGGATATAATTCATCAGCATGTCTGTTCCACCTCCCCTTCTTCCCATTCCAGTACTACGCCCTGGGCGATTCCCGGCACGCTGTTTCCTTCATAAAAGCTCACTTTTGACATCAGCGCTCCTGTTGGCACAAAAAGTACCCGTTTCCAATCACCGCAGGCAAGCTTTGGCAGGATATAACCGGCAAGTACAGAAGCACTGCAGCCACAGCCGCTTCCTCCCGCATGGGTATCCTGTGTTTTCTGATCGTACATCAAAATCCCACAATCTTTGTGATTTTTTCCTGCCTGATACCCTTCTTTTTCCAAAAGGTCCAGTAATATCTGCTGTCCGATATAACCAAGATCTCCGGTAATAATCTGATCATACTCTTCGGGTTTTCTTCCAAAGTCTTTCAGGTTCTGTACTATGGTGCTACAAGCTGCTGGTGCCATACATGCTCCCATATTCTGGGAATCTTTTAATCCATAGTCTACCACTTTCCCGATGGTAAGCCCCGTGATCTTCACCCTCCCCTTTTTCCTGTTTAACACACAGGCACCACTTCCCGTAACAGTCCAGGAAGCGGACAATGGCCTCTGGTTTCCGTAACCCAGCGGAAAACGAAATTCTTTCTCTGCCGTTGCAAAATGACTCGATGTCACTGCCAGAACCCGTTCTCCGTGGCCTGCCGAAACTGTGATCGCCCCAAGGCTCAGTGCTTCACCCATCGTAGAACACGCCCCGAATACTCCGTACATTGGACGCTCCAGTTCGCCGATCCCGAAGGAAGAAGCGATGGACTGTGCCAGCAGATCCCCCGCGAAGATGATTCGTATATCTTCCGGGCAGCATCCTGCTTTTTTGATTGCCAGCCTCGCCGCCTTCTGTTGCAGCATACTCTCTGCTTCTTCCCAGTTATCCTGTCCCAGCTGATCATCCGTCTCAATTTCATCAAAGAAAGGAGCCAGTGGACCTTCCCCCTCTTTTTTTCCAACAACCGATGCCCAGCTTTCCACATAGACCGGCTTTTCCAACCGAATACTCTGTTTCCCGATCTCCATCTGCTACCACCTTTCTGCCACGTACTGTATCAGTCCCAACACCCATGAGGTCAGCACCCCATAAAGTATCACCGGTCCCGCTATGGTAAATATCTTGCTTCCGATTCCAAATACCTGTCCTTCTTTCTGGTATTCCACTGCCGGTGCCGCCACAGAATTGGCAAATCCTGTAATCGGCACAAGGGTGCCTGCTCCTCCCCATTTTGCCAGCCGTGGATAAAGGTTCATACCCGTAGTCAGGGCACTCAGAAAGATCAAGGCAATGGAACACCAGGTTCCAGCTGTTTTCTCATCCATACCTGCTGCCAGTGCCCATTCAGTGACCGCCTGTCCTGACACACAGATCAGACCGCCCACCAGAAAGGCTTTTACCATATTGGCAGGCAAACTGTGCGTTGGAGTCACCTTTTTGACATATTCTTCATATAACTGCTGTTTTTCTCTGTCTTTCTGCATCGTTTCATCCTCATATCCAGGTAATTTTACCTGTCTTTTTTCTGTTTTTCATTTCTTACACACTCAGTATCTTCCGGGCTTCCTGGTTTTATCCCCGGATTTATCATTTTTTCGGTTATTGATCTCCCGTCAGAAAAAGAAAAACCAAAGAGAACCCACCACTTTTCCAAGTGCCATGCTGAGGATTACCAGTCCAATTCCTTTCACAAGACCGATTCTTCGAATCAAAATCGCATAAATATTCACCACCTCACCCAGTGCCACCACCCAGCTTCCAAGAAAAATTCCGGAAAAGCTTCCGTAAACTGCAAGTCCCGGATTACCCAGTGGCAATGCTCGCTGATACAGAAAAACCACATTGCCAAGCACCGCCCCCAGCATGGAGCATTCCTCATACAGACGCACCTGTGCGGCACTTCCGGTAATCCCGGCAAACCTTGGAACAATTCCAAGGCTTATAATAAATGCCACCACGCCACTTGCAATCGTTGTTCCCATGCAAAGTCCCAGCATGCCAAGAAAGATTTCTCTCATCCGGAATTGTTCTCCTTTCTGCTCTCCATCTCCAGAATCGTCTGATCTACCTGCTCCTCGTACGCACGCATCTCCACTTCCATCGGTGTCGGATCCTCGGTGATCTTCCATTTTCCAAAATGATTAAAGAAAAATACAACACCAATACCGATCCCCACAGAATACGTCACTTCCAGAATCGCCAGTCCTCTTGGATCTGAAGTAAACTGGCTGCTGATTCTCTCAAACAATTTTGGAATATCTACATCCGTATTGAAAGTCATAATAGAAAACATCGTGCCAAAAAATGTGACCAGACACACAAACGCAGTTTTCAACCAGCTCATCCTCTCACTTTTTCCAGCCGGATCCTCGTACGTCAGGATAAACTGCGGTTCACCGACATGAACCACTTCCACCTGTTTCTCTTTTTTCTGGATCAGTTCTATCAGTTTCATGACCGAAACCGCATATCTGCCATATTTCCCCGACTCCAGAGTCAGTACCTGAAGCACCCTGCACCTTTGCAATACTTCCGGATTATTGCTTGTAAGATCTGAGATATCACCAAGCCTGACATGTGGATCTGTAATCTTCCGGTTTTTATCTGTCTGTATATACAGTACATCACCCATAGCACGTTGCCTCCTGTCTTTGTACCAGGGTTCCTCCTTTTTGCTTCTCCGGCATATTCTGCTGCATCAGAAGCACCACCAGTACTCCGGCTGCTGTGAGAATCGCAAGCAGCCAGATCCACCATTTTTTTCCTGCCATCCTACCACTTCCTTTCTTTTGTAAGTAGTATGTGTCAAAATGAATCCTCTATACTTCCTCCTGTATTTTTCTCAGAATTCTCTTTTCCATCCGCGAGACCTGTACCTGTGAAATTCCCATCTCTTTTGCAATCACACTCTGTGTTTTTTCCTGAAAATACCGCTGATAAATCAGTTCCCGTTCTTCACCTTCCAGTTTTCCAAGGATTTCTTCCAAAAATAACCTGTTCAGCACCTGTTCACTCTGGTTCACTTTTTCTTCCAGTTTGTCTATCAGAAGGATGGTATTGCCTTCTCCCTGATAAATTGTCTGCTGCAGGGATTCCACCTGCGCATAAGACTCCATCGCCTCCATCAGTTCCTCCGGTGGGATTCCCAGTATCTCGGCAATCTCCCGGACAGTCGGCTCTCTTCCCGTCTGTTTTTCCTGCTGCTCCCGGATCCGGTAGGCTTTCCCCGCTGTTTCCTTCAGGGAACGGCTTACTTTCAGTATCCCGTCATCTCGCAGATACCGTTTGATCTCTCCGGCAATCATCGGAACTGCATAGGTGGAAAAGCAAACCTCATAGTTGCAGTCGAATTTATCCACCGCTTTGATCAGCCCGATGGTTCCGATCTGAAACAGATCTTCCGATTCCACACCTCTGTTTTGAAATCGGCGAACGATACTCCAGACAAGCCCGACATTCTCTTCCACCAGTATGTCCCTCGCCTCCTTATCCCCTTCGTGTGCTCTCTGTATCAATCTGAGGGTACGCTCCATAGGGCCTCCTTTTATGCAAATGGCTGCTGTGTCTGTCCGATTGTCTTTTTCATCCGGACAATTGTTCCCACACCTACTTCCGATTCCACTTCCACCTGATCCATAAATGCTTCCATGAAAGCAAAACCCATCCCGGAGCGATCCAGATCCGGTCTTGTTGTATACATGGGTTCCATCGCCTTTTTCACATCTGCAATTCCCTTCCCGTCATCTTCCACCTCTACGTACAAGGTCCGGTCACTGACTCGACAGCGGATCCGGATCTTTTTCACCTGGTTGTCATATCCGTGAATAATTGCATTTGTAATTGCTTCAGATACAGCGGTCTTGATATCAGCCACCTCTTCCAGGGTGGGATTTAACTGTGTCGTAAACGCCGCTACTGCCACTCTTGCAAATGATTCATTACTGGATCTGCTGTCAAACGTAATCATCATTTCATTCTTCTGTTCCATCGTTTCTCCCCCTTATTTGCTTTCCTTCCAGTTTCGTTCTTTTTCTACTTCAATCACCTTTGTCACTCCTGCAAGATGCAAAATTCTCCAGATTCGATCGCTGACGTGGGTCACTGCCACACTGCCTCCAAGCAGCCGCAGCTTTTGATACCGTCCCATGATCACTCCGATCCCTGAGCTGTCCATGAATCCGGTGTCTCGAAAATCAAATTCAATCCGCTGAATATTCTTCTCGCCGATCATGCGATCTGCTGTTCCCGGAATCTGCCCCGTGGTATGGTGATCCAGTTCTTTCGGCATCCGTATGACCAGAGTCCGCCCCTTCACCTGAAATTGTTCCATAAATATCCTCCCCTTTTCTGATTATTTATAACGGTTTCTTATCTTTACAAAAAAAACAAGGGAAATACAAATTCTTTTGTATTTCCCCCGTTTTGAGGTTTCTCTTATTGTCCGTTTTCTCCGGAAGTTCCTTCGGCTTCTCCACCATTGCCGTTCTGATCGGCTCCGGTCTCGCCTGTATTCTGTGTATCTGCCGTATCACCTGCACTGCTTTGTTCTGCAGTATCCTGTGAAACAGTCTCCTGATTCCCTGTCTGATCCTGTGTCTGTGCAGTTCCTGTTCCGGAACTGTTTTTCTGACCAACGCTGTCAAATCCCTTTCCACCGTTATCAATATATTTCTGTGCGGTGGAAGCACGTTTTGTTCCCGGAAACTGGTCTACGATCTTCTGGAAAATCTCCACTGCTTTATCATACTGTTCGTCAAGCCGATAAGAATGTGCCAACAGATTTAATACTTCATAATCGCTGTCATCCATCTCCAGTGCCTGATTCAAATCTGTAATTGCCGTCTCATAATCCTTGGCATAAAATGCCTGTTCACCCTGACTTTTCAGATTATTCTTCATCGTTGACTGGATACTCTTGTAAATTGAATCATAAATTTCTTTTGCATCTACAGACAGCAGATCTGCCTGCACATTCTGCAGAACATTCGCTGCCGAAGTATAATTTCCACTCTGAAAAGCGGCATATGCTTTAATCAGATTCTCATAACTACTTGTCTGATTCTGGGCATCCTCAATCTGCTGCTGAGCAGATGCCACCGTCTCCTCAGACTGGTCAATCTGTTCCTGGAGTTTATTCATCTCTGCAGACTGTGTCGCCATAGTGTTGCTGTAGCTTACGACTTTTTCGTTTGCCGCTTTATTGATCCGCTGTGTGTTTGCAGGTACCATCAAAAACCATACCAGACAGGCCCCCACCAGAAAACCAAATCCAAGATTCAGCAGTGTCGCTGCCATGGAGCTTTCACGGAAAGTCGGTGGCTGGATCACCACATCATTTTCTGTCCGATAGGCAATCGACTGATTACCCGAAACCTTTTCTTCCTTCTCACGCAGACCAAATGCCCACCTTCTTGGTTCCAGGCTGGTAATTGTTCCGGTCTGTTCGTCTACTTCCCGCAAAAAGCGCAGCGTTGTGGAGTTTGTCTTATCAATCTTCGCCGCTTTTTTCAGAATTCGTCTTGCTTTTTCATATTCTTCTTTTTTCAGGTAGATCAGGGCCAGCAGATGATATCCCTTGATCAGCTTCGGATTCTGATTCAGGATCTTTTTCAGCTGGATCACCGCCACATCCTCACTGCCTTTGCGACAGCATTGCAGACTGTCATTATACTTTTTGATAGTCTGATTGATCACATCCAGTTTGTTGGCATTCTGCTGCAGCCGTTCGATATACTCGGAAGCGATGTTATTCTCCGGCATGATATTTTTACTGATGATCCATTCACTCAACGCTGCCACTGCCTCACCGGTCTCAAAATATACCAGTCCAAGCAGGTTTCTCGCCTGAACATTCAGCTTGTTAAACTTCAGACTGCGTTTTAACAGATCAATGGCTCCGGACAGATCCCGGATCTGTGCCTTGTCCAGTCCCAGATTGTAATAGGTATTGGACAACTGCCAGATTTTCTTCTGTACTTCCACATGAAAGCCGCAGCTCGTACAGTAATCCGACTTTCCGATCGGAGCTCCGCAATTCATACAATTCATGTTTTACCCCTTATTCTTTCCGGTCTTTTTTCTCTGTTTTCAGCATCTCCTGCAGGATATCCACGATATCGGTCAGATCCCGTGTATATACCGCACTCTCGATCTCGTCCACATCAAGACAGGGTTTGAATTTTTTCAATTCCTCTTCGTAATTAATCATTCTTTTCTCTCCTATGCTTCTGGATTCTTCTGAAGGTACTCCTTGATCTCACCTACCAGATAAAGAGATCCAACGCAGAATAACATTCCATCGCCCTTTAAAGACAACGCTTTTTCAAATGCCTCTCCTACATTTGCCTCGGCGATCACCTGTTCACATCCGTCTTCCTTGAAAAACTCTGCCAGTTCCGTAGCCGGTACAACTCTGCTGCCGCCAACTTCTGTGGCAACTACTGCTCTCGGACGGATCTTTTCGCTGACTGTACGGATCATTTTTTCATAATCCTTATCAGCCACTGCCGAAAATAACAGCGTGATCGGATGTTCTTTTCCAAAATGACACGCCGTCTCCACAAACCGCGCCACACCATCTGCATTGTGTGCCCCGTCTACGATCACATCCGGTAAAACAGTCTCCATACGACCTTCCCAGTGCGTATTTTTCAATCCCTCGATCAGCTTTTCCAACGGAATCTTATGCACATCCCGCAGCTGTTCCATCGTGAAAAACGCCAGCGATGCATTCATCATCTGGTACGGTGCAATATATGGAATCGACAGTTGAACAGTATTATAATACTTACAATGAAAGGAAAAATCAATGCCCTCTCTTGTATTTTTCTGCATTTCATACATGTCCTCGGTCAGTGCAAATGCCGGGGAACCCAGTTCGTTGGCACGTTTTTCAATCACTTCGGAAGCCTCCGGCTGATGTCCGTCATAGATCACCGGAACCTGTGGTTTGATGATTCCTGCCTTTTCACCGGCAATTTTTCCGATGGTGTCTCCCAGATATTCCACATGATCCAGACTGATAGAAGTAATGATGCATGCCAGCGGATGATCTACAGTGTTGGTCGCATCCAGTCTTCCACCAAGGCCGGTCTCCAGAACCACATAATCCACATCTGCTTCTTTAAAAACAACCATTCCCATCAGAAACAGTGTCTCAAAATAGCTCGGGTGATCCAGTCCGTCTTCCTGTGCCTTTTTAATAATCTTCTGTACTTCTTCAAAAGCTTTTACAAACCGTTCATCGGAAATCATCTCTCCGTTGATCTTAAAACGTTCATTGATCTTTACCAGATGTGGCGAAGTAAATAAACCAACTTTGTAACCTCCTGCCCGGAGCATGGAATCCAGATATGCACAGACGCTTCCTTTTCCATTGGTTCCCGCCACATGGATCACCTGCATCTGATTCTGGGGATCGCCCAGACACTTCAGCAGTGCCTTCGTGTGATCCAGCGGATTTTTCGATGTAAACTTCGGTATCTCTTCAATATAATCTACGATTTCTCTATAATTCAAAATTACCACCACTTTATCTAATGTATTTGTCCGGTTTCCCGGTACTTTCCATTATATAATAGTGGTGGTAATAATCAAGTAAATTATGTCGCAACTTTTGACTTTTTCCAGTTTCCGTAATACCGGAAACCGGTTTTTTCTCAGGATTCCGGTGTGGACGCAGGTGCCGGTGTCAGAGACAGTTCCGGTGTTGTTTCCTCTGTTGGCGTTTCTTCCGCTGCCTGCCCGTCATCCTCTGTTTGCTCTGCATGCTGTTCCTTCAGCCGCTCAAGCATCGCTTTTGCTGATTTTTTTGCCTGATAGTTTTCCTGTGACATCAGTTCTCCATTATCCTCATTGTATGTAAGATAATCGGTTCGTGACAGCACTTTCTTTGTGGAACTGTTACTCTGTGTCGCAACTGACACCTGATCGCCATCTGCCAGTTCCACATTCTGCACCAGCAGCTGTGTCGGACTGATGTACTGTGTTTCCTGCAGTTCTTTGTTAATCTCCAGTCTGCTCGCTGCCGTAAAATTGGTTCCATAGACATAATAGCTTCCATTTCCGATGGACTCCAGCCGTTCCAGTGTTGCAGGATAGATCCCAAGCTGCATCTTTGTTGCCTCAAACGGATTCTCACCACCGTAAACATACTGTTTTCCATACAGGATATCATACTGCAATGCCTGCAGATCCAGCTGATAATTCCTGCTTCCTTTTCTGGTCTGATGATAGTTAAAGACCGTTCCCTCATGAATTCCCAGACGATTAAACACTTCCGCTGCCATCTGGTAAGCGGCAATGTTTTTGTCTTTTTTCTTCATGTCGAAGTTGCTCCACATCACATATTTTGTCTGGAACAGATAACGGTTTTTCATGTCCTCCACTTTCAGATCCATGGTCGGCAGATGATCTCCATACATAACGAGAACCACCCGCTCATCCAATTCAGAGAGACGATCCGTCAGTTCTTTGACAAACTGATCCATCTCGTGAAGCTGATTTACATAATATTCCCATGCATTATTTTTCTCTTCAGATTCCGCTCCCGTTACTTTGATCTCCGGATCAGAAAGTACCGGTTCGGTTGGATAATCTCCATGTCCCTGTACCGAGATCGTATATACATAATCCGGACCTTCTGTGGATTCCATGGCCTTAAAAATTTCATCAGTCAGAATATGATCTTTCACCCATCCCATCGGTGTGGTATCACTGATGTCCGGCATATATTCCTCAGAAGTAAAGGTGTCAAATCCAAGTCTGGAAAATACGGTTCGTCTTCCGTAGAAATTCGCTTCATTGTTATGGATCGCATGAGTACTGTAACCGAGCTTCTTAAGATCATAGGCTGCGCTCTCGCAGGTCGTCTCTTTCAGAATCGTCTTATACGGATACTCTCCCGCCCCAAAATAATGAAGACTCATACCGGTGATAGATTCAAACTCCGTATTCGCGGTTCCCGCACCTACTGCCGGCACTTTGTAGTAGCCGGAAGAATATTCCTCACTTAACTTTCGGAAGTTCGGGATCGGATCCTCGGAAAAAGAAAGAAAATTCACTTCGGTCGGATCGATAAATGTTTCCAGCTGTAAAAACAGGATGTTGACATCCGTATTCTTTTTCTTGGTTTCCTTGATCTCACCTTCACTGTTCACGATATCTTCCATCAATGCTTTAGAATATCCGTTCGGCTCATTGATTCCGGTATCGAAAATTGTAACTGCCAGACAGTATGGATAACCGTAATCCTGATATGCATACGCAATATTTCCAAAATACGTGGATAACAGACGATTATCAATCGCCAGCTTACTTGTCAACGCAAAAGCTGCCACACCAGCAACAATCAGCGGAATATTCAGCCAGTAGCGCATCTTTCCCTGAAATTTCCAGCCTTTTCGGAACATCCAGATGAAAAATAACAGCAGGACACCAAGCCCGACCAGTACGGCAACCACCAGTCCCGGGGACAGATACTTGTTCAGAATACGCATTGCGTCATTAATCAGTTTCAGATCCGGTCCGGTAAATGGAGTTACACGGTTTAACAGTAAGAATCCGTTCACGCATCCCAGAATAAACCAGAAACATCCCACGATAGTTCTGGCAAGGATTCTGTGTCTAAACAGATATACCACAAGGCTTGTGGTAAAAATTAAAAATGCATTGTATAAAAAGATCAGAGGGCTTCCTGTCATATACTGCCAGGCTTCCCGCAGCGAATGACGGGAAAGCGCCTCGATTACCAGATACAGTACACAGCACCCCAGAAACTGCAGGGGTACAGACAACAAGTTACAGATCCGAATCACCTGATTGCGGGTAGGTTTTTTCAGATTGATTTTTTTCATGTTTTTTCTGCTCCTATCTGCTGCGTAAATACAGAAGCGTATCTGAAATCTCATCGTATTCAGATACGCCCCAAAAATCGGTTCGAAACACGCGCTACATGTTCCGAACCGATATCGCGGCAATCACCGGTGTCTCATGTAATTGCATGGACTTTGACTCGTTGCTCGCATAACTTACCGCAGCTGTGCCAGTCTTTCTTTTACCTGTTCCATCATCTGTGTGTATTTTTCCAGCTTTCCTTTTTCCTCATCAATCTTGGCCTGTGGGGCTTTGCTAATGAAACGTTCGTTACTCAGCATACCGTTGACACGGGCCAATTCTTTTTCCAGACGTCCTTCCTCTTTTTCCAGACGCTGGATCTCTTTTTCAATATCCACCAGTTCTGCAAACGGAATATAGATTACCGCCTGCGGAATTACTGCAGATACTGCATCGTCTGCGATACCGTTCTTATCAGACTGTACCAGGACTTCACTTGCGGATGCCAGTGTTGCAAAGAAGATTTTACCCTTTTCAAAGGTTTCTCTTACAGATGCATCTTCTGCCACTACATATACGGTAGCTTTTTTGCTCGGCGGAACATTCATCTCGGTACGTACGCCACGGATGCTTCTGACTGCCTCTTTAATCATCTCAACATCTTTTTCATCCTGTTTGAAATCCCACTCTTTTTTCCATTCCGGCCAGGAAGCGATCATAATGGATTCTTCTTCCGGATTCAGAGTACAGTAAATTTCTTCTGTGATAAACGGCATGTACGGATGCAGCAGTTTCAGTGCACCGCCAAGAACCGTTTTCAGTGTCCACAGTGCTGCTGCCTTTGTGGTATCCCCATCGTTATAAAGACGCGGTTTTACCATCTCGATGTACCAGTCACAGAATTCTTCCCAGATAAAGTCATATACTTTCTGTACCGCAATACCCAGTTCAAATTTTTCCATGTTATCGGTAACGTCTTTTGCCACATCATTGAACTTGCACAGAATCCACTTATCTGCAGCCGTCAGGTTTGCAAGATCCATAGAAGACGGAACTTCCGCTTTTTCGAGGTTCATCATGATAAAACGGGAAGCGTTCCATACTTTGTTTGCAAAGTTTCTGCTGGACTCTACACGCTCCCAGTAAAAACGCATATCGTTACCAGGTGCATTACCGGTCATTAATGTAAGACGCAGGGCATCCGCGCCGTACTTGTCGATGACTTCCAGCGGATCGATACCGTTACCCAGAGATTTACTCATCTTTCTTCCCTGTGAATCTCTTACCAGACCGTGGATCAGTACGTGATGGAAAGGTGCTTTCCCGGTCTGTTCCAGAGCGGAGAATACCATACGGATAACCCAGAAGAAAATGATATCGTATCCGGTTACCAGTACATCTGTCGGATAGAAATATTCCATCTCTTCGGTGTTGTCCGGCCAGCCCAGTGTGGAAAATGGCCACAATGCGGAGGAAAACCAGGTATCCAGAGTATCTTCATCCTGATGGAAATGATTTTTTCCACATTTCGGGCAGATCTTCGGCATCTCTTTTGCCACTACGGTCTCACCGCAGTCATCACAGTAATAAGCCGGGATTCTGTGTCCCCACCATAACTGACGGGAGATACACCAATCACGGATGTTTTCCAGCCAGTGCAGATAAGTCTTATCAAAACGTTCCGGAACAAACTGAAGATCGCCATCTTTCAAAGTTTCAATAGCTGCTTTTGCCATCTCGTCCATCTTTACAAACCACTGTGGTTTGATCATTGGCTCTACGGTTGTACCACAACGGTCATGGGTTCCTACACTGTGACTGTGGGGTACTACTTTTACCAACAGTCCCAGATCTTCCAGATCTTTCACCATAGCTTTTCTTGCTTCATAGCGATCCATGCCTGCATATTTTCCACCCAGATCGTTGATGGTTGCATCATCGTTCAGAATGTTGATTTCTTCCAGATTATGACGTTTTCCTACTTCAAAGTCATTCGGGTCATGTGCCGGTGTGATCTTTACACATCCGGTTCCGAACTCTTTGTCTACATACGCATCGGCGATCACCGGAATCTCACGGTCGGTCAGCGGCAGTTTCAGCATCTTTCCTACCAGATCTTTATATCTGTCATCTTCCGGGTTTACCGCTACTGCGGTATCTCCCAGAAGTGTCTCCGGACGGGTCGTTGCGATCTCTACGAATTTTCCTTCTTCTCCAACTACCGGGTAGTTAATGTGCCAGAAGAATCCGTCCTGATCCTCATGTTCTACCTCCGCGTCAGAGATAGAGGTCTGGCATACCGGACACCAGTTGATGATACGGGATCCTTTGTAGATATATCCTTTGTTGTACAGACGGATAAATACTTCCTGCACCGCTTTGGAACATCCTTCGTCCATCGTGAAACGCTCTCTTTCCCAGTCCGCAGATGCGCCCAGTTTTTTCAGCTGGTTAATAATCTTTCCGCCGTACTCTTCTTTCCATGCCCAGGCATGTTTTAAGAATTCTTCTCTTCCGATCTCGTTTTTGTCGATGCCCTGTTCTTTTAATTTGTTGATAACCTTAACCTCTGTAGCGATTGCCGCATGGTCGGTTCCCGGCTGCCACAGTGCTTCGTATCCCTGCATCCTCTTGAAACGGATCAGGATATCCTGCATAGTCTCATCCAGTGCATGGCCCATATGCAGCTGTCCTGTTACGTTTGGCGGCGGCATAACAATGGTAAATGGTTTCTTCGCTTTGTTTACTTTTGCATGAAAATAGCCGCTGTCCAGCCATTTCTGGTATAAACGGTCTTCGAGTCCTTTCGGATCGTAAGTCTTTGCCAGTTCTTTATTCATGGTTGTCTCCTTTGTCTTTTTGAAGATTAGAAACGCCCTCCACTCAGATGTTCTCATCTGTGTGAAGGGCGAATGTCTCGCGTTACCACCTTGCTTATATGAAACAACAAGCGTTCCATACATCTCATTATCCGATAACGGGGATCAGCCGTGAAAGCTTACTGATTTTCTGTCTGAAAGCGGTAACTGTTCAGCATCTTCACAGTTACAATCAAAAACGTTCAGTCTTCCGGTTCCAAAGCTACCTTCGATATTGTCTGCCGGGGATCTCTCACAGCCACGAAGTTCCCTCTCTTTACGGGGTACAATATCTACTCCTCTTTGTCACTACCTTTTTCTCTGTACCTCTTTCTGTTTTTGAAACAGTTTCGGCTGACATTACTATAGTAGGCTTTTTTTCTTTTGTCAAGGTTTTTGTTGATACCAGGATCAAAAGTTCGGAAATCTGACGCAAGCTTGCTTGCACGAAGATTTATGAACTTTTGATCCGCCAAAACATGAGTAAGTAGCCATTTTCCGAAGAAAAATGAGCGGAGTACGAATGTTTTTGAGGATTGCGGGAGTACAAAGTACGGAGCAATCCGGTATCAAAGAGGCAAAATACTTTTTGCCCCAACATCTTTTACCGAATATCGTAAACGCTTCGCAGTTTCAGACCGTCCGCAAGCTGCTCTTTTATCTGGTTCTCCCAGTCTGCAGGATCTTCCACTTTTCTTGATGCTTTGCCAAGAATCTTTACTCTCTTTTCTCCCGCACTCATATCAAAATAGTTGTCCGACAGGATCAGATCTTCGGACGCATTCAGGATCTCCACGCCTTTCGCGTAGGCTTTCGCGCTGACTACGATCTCGTCTCCCTCGATCCGATATGACAGCTGCGGATCCAGATAATGGAAGTACTTCGGATAGGAGAAGATCACGCTGCCCTCAGAGATGCAGATATCACCCTCCCATGCCTCATAGCTTACATACTGGCCGAATACATCCACATCCGGGTATTCTTCTTTATCCAGCCATACACTGGAAAGTGCCGGCACCGTTACTTCTCGCTCCTCTGCTTTCACAACAGATGCATCGGCGTTTCGAAGTGCCCATTTTACCAGAACTTTCTTATCTTCCAGGGTCTCGTTGGTCACATTCAGGCGGATAGATTTTTCATATACAAAATGTTCACGGTTCATATTCGCTTCCGCAGTCATCCAGTTCTGTTCTTCACAGGATACCATCACCGGTGCAAAGAACCGTTTTGCATAATAATGCAGGGCTTTCCATCTTCCCTCATAATCTACCGATGCCCAGGAAGCTACCGGCCAGCAGTCATTTAACTGCCAGTAGATTGCACCCATACATCTGCCCCTGTTTCTTCGGAAATGTTCCACCCCGTACTTGATAGCTTCTGCCTGCAACATCTGGGAAGCATATAATAACGTGGTAAATTCGGTTGGATAGCGGAATGTCTGCTGCAGATAATTCAGGATCTTTCCGTTTGCGCCTGCATTTCTCTGATGTTTTTCCATAACATAAGAGAAAATGTTCCAGTCTGCCGGATCATCGGTAAAAGTTTTGATTGTCTCAAAAGACGGGAAGGACTGGAATCCAAATTCACTTGCATAGCGGAAATAGTAATTCCGGTAATCCGAGAACGGCTTGTTTCCATGCCATACATCCCAGTAATGCACATCTCCGCGGTTCGGATCTGACGGATCATCGAAGCATCCGCCGGAAGACGGACTTGCAGGCCAGTAGAAGGTTTCCGGATCGTATTTCTTCAGAATCTCCGGAATCACACGCTCGTACATGAAGAGATAATCGCGCACCTCGCTCGGTTTGGTTACCCACTCACCCTGTTTTACAAACATTTCCATCTCATTGTTACCACACCACAGTCCCAGGGATGCGTGATGACGTAATCTTTTTACATTATCAATAAATTCTTCCCGGATATTCGCCTCAAAGTCCGGTGTCAAATCATAGACTGCACATGCAAACATAAAGTCCTGCCATACCATCAGTCCCAGTTCATCACACAGATCATAGAACCAGTCTTCCGGATAGTAACCGCCGCCCCATACGCGGACTGCGTTAAAGTTGGCTGCCTTACACTGTTCCAACAGTTTTCTTGTAGTTTCCGGTGTCACACGACCCAGGAGATGATCTTCCGGGATATAGTCTGCACCCATGGCAAAGATATCCTTTCCGTTCACCTGATGAGCAAAACTCTCGCCCCACTCATCCGGATGAATATCCATCGTCATCGTGCGAAGACCAATCTTTCTTGTCCATCTGTCCACCGGCTGTCCGTCTTTTGCCAGCGTTACGTTCACTTCATATAATGGCTGTTCGCCCACACCGTTTGGCCACCAGAGCTTCGGCTGTTCGATCACCAGATCCTCCGGGGTATCTTTTGCAATGATCTTTGTACCATCCGGTGCTGTCACAGTTACTTCATAGGTATAGCCATCTGCCTCTTTTCCCACCGGGATCTCTTTTCTGAGATCCTCTTTCGGGTTTCTATTCACATCAAAATGCAGGGTTACTTTTCCCTCTTCGTGTTCCTGACGGATATACACGCTGTCTATTCTGCCTTCGGTCATCGTCAGCAGATATACCGGACGAAAGATTCCCGCATCCGGCAGATGAGCACCCCAGTCCCATCCGAACATGCAGTGTGCTTTGCGGATATGCACAAAGCCATCCATCGCATCTTCACTTCCGTGTGTCGGCTGCTTTTCGTATGCTTCTTTAATATACTCCAGCGGAGAATGGAAATACACACGCAGGATATTTTCTCCTGCTTTCACCTTTCCTGTTACATCAAACTCCCAGGTTCTGTGCATGTTATATGTATTACCGATTTTTTCTTCATTCAGATAGATATCACAGATCGTATCCAAACCTTCAAAGCGAAGCCACTGTCTCTCGCCTTCCTGTGCTTCGGTTCCCTCAAACACGGTCACATACTCATAATCTTTTTCCATCAGATCCAGTGCTCTATATTCATTGTCCTTCCAGAACGGATCTTCCATCTGTCCGTTTCTCAACAGATCTGTATACACAGTTCCCGGAACCTGCGCCGGATACCACTGTGCATCGCCTGCAGTATGCATCTTCCATACCGTTGCAAACTGCTGTTTTTTCGTTGTAAAACCCTCCATATTATTGCCTCCATTTTTGTTTTCCGTAGCTGTTTTTACAGTTACTTTACTATCTCAGTGTACCATGAAGTTCCAGTGCTTTCAATTGCAAAAGTTATTTTTCTATGCAACCATGTGTTGCAGATTTTTCACATGAAAAGCACAAAAAAAGAAGCCTTTTCAGGCTTCCATTTTCAAGGCTAACCGGATGAAACCATCCTGCTTCTGCACAAGATCCAAGAGGAATCTATATCACTTGGTTGCGGAGGTAAATGATACAGTAGATCTACAGAAACAGGATTCTGTTCATCCTGTCGTTTAATCGTGCATAAATTCAAATAGTCAAGGTCTCGAAACACTACGCTCCTGTTTCGATCATTCCATAAGTTCGTGTTTTTGTAAATATATAAAAAAGATGTCTTTTCCCCGACAGAAAGCTGACATCTCATTTTTACTACAAACAGGATGTAAAACTTTACTCGGAAGTTTTAACCTTACGACATACAAGCAGGTTTCCTGACTTACAGATCAACAGTCGGCCCTCCTTCTCATACCTTGCGGTACAATGGATCCTACCGGGCTTTCCTCCCTGATTACAGTGACCGGATCGCTCAGGACTCACACCTGATTCCCTCTCTCACCGACGAACTATGTTCGCAGGTGCACTTGATATGTTACTATGGAATTTATACAAGAAGTATATTAGCACTATGTTAACTTTCTGTCAATACTTTATTTAAATGGCTTTTCAAAAAAAGAAGCACTCCTGCTTTTTTTGCAGGAATGCTTCCCTTATCACACAAACTGGTTTCGATCCACCTCATACACATACTCAATGGACTTCATCTTCTCCACCAGTTCTTCTTTTCCAATACGCTTATCCTCACAAAGAGCATCCAGACTGGAATAATAATCTCTCAGCTGCGTATTTACATAACTGAGCAACATCACCGGATCGTTCGGTATCATCTCAAAACTCCTTTATACAGACTGTACAGAAGCTGTCAACTCACCATCCGTCACATCCAGAACGATTGTATCATCCTGACCAACTTTTCCACCAAGAATCATCTTTGCAGCCAGTGTTTCCACATATTTCTGCAGATAACGTTTCAATGGACGTGCGCCATATACCGGATCATACCCACCTTCGATGATATGGTTCTTTGCCGCAGCTGTCAGACGGATATGAATCTCCTGATCTGCCAGACGGTTGTTCAGCTCTGCCATTAACAGATCTACGATACCACCAATATTGTCTTTGGTCAATGGTTTAAACATAATGATCTCATCCAGACGGTTCAGAAACTCCGGGCGGAAATGCCCACGCAGGTCGTTCTGTACCATCTCTGCTGCTTCCGGTTTGATACTTCCATCTTCCCCAATACCATCCAGCAGATAGGAAGAACCGATGTTGGAAGTCATGATCAGAATCGTATTCTTGAAGTCAACGGTACGTCCCTGAGAATCCGTGATCCGGCCATCATCCAGTACCTGTAACAGTACGTTAAATACATCCGGATGTGCTTTCTCAATCTCATCAAACAGTACTACCGAGTACGGTTTTCTTCTGACAGCTTCCGTCAGCTGACCTCCTTCTTCATAACCTACATATCCCGGAGGTGCTCCGATCAGACGGGATACAGAATATTTCTCCATATACTCGCTCATGTCGATTCGCACCATATTATTCTCATCATCAAACAACGTCTGTGCCAGAGTTTTTGCAAGTTCTGTCTTACCGACACCGGTAGGTCCAAGAAACAGGAATGATCCGATCGGTTTTGTAGGATCTTTGATACCGGCTTTGGAACGGATGATCGCATCGGTCACTTTCGTTACCGCTTCATCCTGTCCGA
>ERZ506754.505-NODE-505-length-21145-cov-3.635420_pt1 | contig 21145 bp, 28 predicted proteins | sample MGYA00513043_ERZ506754 | MGnify/ENA metagenome assembly ERZ506754 | reverse complement strand
GGAGTTCAGACGTGTGCTCTTCCGATCTTCCATCTCAGCCAAACCAAAAATAATCAATGAGTCATCTGATAATTGACTTGCCTCCAACAACTTATCACGTGCCACATCAGTTAAGCCCTCCATTTGGTAGAGGTCAGCCTTTACAATTAAAGCAGACAAATAGTCGTCAGAGTCTTCAGGTATGGCATCCAAATAGAGAAAAGCCTCTTCAATATCACCATCTTCGGCAGCAATTTGTGCTAGATTGACATTAACCTCTGGAAAATCAAAGCGAACTTTTTCATAAATTTCCTGTGCCTGTGGTAAAAAACCAATAGACTCTAGGTATTGGGCCAACTCTACAAGAACCTCTGTAGGATCCTCTCGTAAAGCTTTTTTAAAATATTTGTCTGCGTGGTCTAAATCTTGGTTTCCAATAGAGGCAACCATTTTTTCACTATTTAACATCGTCTTCTTGTCCTTCATTTTCTAAATCATCTTGATAAAGATTACTTACAGAACGGTACCAATCAAAAATCTCTCTAACAACAACCTTGACAGAGGCATAAATTGGAATCCCTAATAAGACGCCCCAAACACCATAAAGAGAACCCGCTGTCAAGAGAATGAACATAATGGTAATCGGGTGAATACTTAGTTTATTCCCCAAAACGAGTGGAGAAACAAAACGTCCCTCAATAGTTTGCTCAATGAAGAAAATGATGAGGACCTTGATCAACATAGCGGGTCCTTGCACCAGTCCCATGATTATAACTGGTACCATAGCAAGAAAGCTTCCCAGATAAGGAACCATGTTTAGAAAACCTGCCATAATACCGAAAGTCATACCATATCGAAGACCTACAATCTTAAACATAATACAGAACATGATGGCAACAACAATAGCGACTGTAACCTGGCCTTGAACATACCCTTCGAGCTGACTATTAATATCTGAAAGCATACGAACAGTTGTTTCACGAAAGCGAGTTGGTAAGGCTGAGACAAAGCTATGTTTCATCTTTTGGCTATCTCTTAAAAGGTAGAAGAGAATGAAAGGTGCCAAAATGATAGCTACTGTCACCCTTGCTACTGTGCTCGCAAAAGATCCAACCCATGTCAAAGCCGATGAAGAAAAGTTCTCAGCATAATTGACCATTCTCGCTGAGAAATCACTAAGCATGGACTCTAAATCACCATGGAAGTTAGAAAGAATAGGGAGATTAATCCAACGTTCCGTTTCACTATTGGCACGTGCAATATATGATGGTGCATTTCGTATCAAGATCAAAATTTGATTTCGTTGCATCCTTTTTCATCTCTGAAAGCAGATCGCCATCATGTGCCGCCTTGCACAAAGCTTCACAAAATACCATTAAAAGCGTTCCGAGAATCATCGAGGTGATAACAAGAACGCCCGTTTCGAAATGAACGAGACTATGTAGCACAAGGCCAATCAACACCATTCCCGGAATACCTAGAGCGATCCAAATCAGATCTTCTTTCAGCTGGTTCACAGGTTGATCCCTCCTTCCACAATACGATAATACCAACATGCGTATACTATGATGACAACATAGTACTTGTATTCACAAAACAATCCTATTGCCCAATCATTCAGCAATAAACCTGTCTAATTAACTTGAAGTTGGTATAATCGATGTGATGAGAGGGTGGCGGCGCTTTCCTTTTTGTTCTTGCGTCGGTTGCAAGTTTTTCCTTTCGCCACCCTCTCTCCTTTATCTATTACGCGTTATTTACACGCAATGCAAAGGATTAGAACGGGATATCCTCATCGTAGACGTCCATCACTGCGGGAACATCCGGAACAACAGGCGTCTGCTGAGTCTGTGCCGCCGGCCTGTTAGCGGAAGCATTCTGAGACTGGTTCCCCTGGCTCATGAAGTCGATTGTATCTACGACGACGGTAAGGCGAGAGCGCTTCTGACCGTCCTTCGTCTCCCACTGGTTAAAGCGAAGCTTGCCGTCAATGCTGACCTTCATACCCTTTCGAACGATACGGCCCACGGCCTCGGCACGCGTGCCGAACATGGTGCACTCGACGAAGTTCGGATAGTCCTCCCACTGGTTGGTCTCGCGATTGAGTCGGCGATCGTTGACGGCAATACCGAAAGAGAGAACCTGCGTCCCCTTCGGAGTCATGCGAAGCTCCGGATCGCGCGTAAGATGACCGGAAATGTTGACGCGGTTGATAGACATGTTCGAGGTCCTTTCTCCTCTTGGTTATTGACTGATACTAAGATACCACAACACCCCAGTACTATGCGTGAGAATGACGAACTTTTTAAAGAAAAATAGGTGGAAAGAGCTGTTTATACTCCTTCCACCTATTTTCAGTTGACATAATGCGTCGTCATTCTGCTATTTCATTTTCCGCCGAGAACGAACCTGCCTATCTGCCTTTCCTCTCTACCTTCTCCGTCTACCGAACATCAAAGTCATGATTTATCTCATTTAGACTGACTCTTCTGCTCACAGTCTCTCTCTTCTCCTCGAGCGACATCTGATGGGACCGATCTTCCCTCTGCACTGCACTCTCCCATGTCTTACATGTCTCCCGACGCAAAAAACCGATCAGCGGTTTCAGATCGCCCGTCATGTCGAAACCGTCCAGCGCCGCATAATAATCTTTCCGGTCTTCATCAAAGATTACGATCGGCGGATGGTTGTGCAACAGCAGATAGTAATTCATCATCGCCCTGCCAGTCCTGCCGTTCCCATCTGCAAAAGCATGAACGCCCTCAAACCTCGCGTGCCAAAATGCAGCTGCCACCAGCGGATTTTTATCTCCAAACTCGGAAACCTCATCAAGATCCTGTTGAAGGTCGTTCTCGATCTCATCTACAGGAGCGGCAACATCGTGCATGCCGACTCCCCATAAATCGTTTTTCTTGAATTTCCCCGGTCTTTCCCCAAGTTCCCAACGCCGCTCGTCGTAAGTGCCTTTTGTCAGTTCAAACTGCATCTCCCGAATGGAATCGAGCGTGATAGGTTTACGCTCGTCGAACCATCGGTACATCAGCTCACTTGCGTCTTTCAGATTTTTAATCTCGTAAAGCGTCCGCAGGTCTCCTGTGTAACCGCATACACGGCCATTCTTAAAAATCTCGTGCGTATCATGGTAAGTGATTTCTCTATTCTCGATTTTCCCTGAGTTGTAAGAGAATAATATTGCAAAATTTTCCAGGTGCGCTGCCAACTCAAGCGACGTAGCGATACTGTAACTGCGCCACAATTCCATAGTGCGCTCGTATTGTCTATCTGAATTCATAAAGTCCTGCCTCTTCTTTTCAATTCGATATTTAGGGAATTCTCCCTTTTTATATTATACCATAATACTAACATATTGCATCATGTAATCTACGAAGCGCTATCAAGTCGTCCTGCGAGTCGACTTGCAGGACGTATGGCGATGCGCTTTTCATGCGGTGCCCTACGGCACCTATTGATCCGCTCCCCGTGGTCGCTGATAGATTTCCTAGACAGTGCTTCTTTTCAAACAGACAGTCAGATTGTCGCTATAGACCGGCTTGAATCCCGATTCCTCCAAATCTTGAATACCGACATCATTGATGCCGTAATTCAGTACAGCGTAATCCATTCCATAGTCATCGCAAATGGCCGATAGGCTTCCAGAAGAAAGCGCCTTTCCTGCCTCGGCAAGTACATTCTTCTGCCCGTTCTGCCCATTGAACACCTCAATTCTGGTATCAAGATACGGCTTGAACCCGTTTAGCTCCGCTCGGCATCCGGGGTCAATGTCCGTCAAGACTGCCGTTCCCGATACGGCGCCATCCTCTCTCATTGCCTGAAACGCTCTTTCAATCGAGATGGACTTTTGATCGGTCGCAGACAGCGTGCTATAAAACAGAACCGCTCCAAACTCAAGTGCAACCACAGAGATTGAAAATAAGACTATCCTGCTTAACATCTTCGAGCTCACCTTGCACTTTGGCTCAAGCTTCCAGCACCACGTGCTGTAGACGATCATCAATATGCCAAGCAGCAAAAGTTCGTTTCGCCATGTCATCAGGGATAGAAAGAGCAGTCCTGAGATCATCATCGTTTCGAACGAAAATACCGTTTTTTTAAATCCCAAGCACTTGGCATGGAAGATCACCGGCACGACCGAGATGACAATGAGTATCACTGCTTCAACCGGAACGATGGAGAACATCGGTTTCAGTTCCGGCACGGCAACCGTGGCGATATCTGACGTGCCTATTGTCTTAAACGGAAGCGACAGCACGTCTAATCCGTATGGATTCAGCATTGCGGAAGCGATCGTAAGTAAGATCGTCACAGCCAATGCGGCCCGCGCATTCGGATCCAGCTTACTATCTAATAAAGCGGCAAGCGGCAACATGATCGCACAGGGCCAAAGCGCACCGTGCAGATTGGCTATACAAATCCCTAGGAATGGAAAACCAAACAGAAATCTAATATCGCGGCTTTTAATGTATTTCTCCATCAACTCCCAGGAAACAGCCAGGCACAGGATATCGAGCGCACGCGGTGTCGACCGAAGGCTATAAACGATTACCGCTCCGAATACGCATGAAACAGCACAGTGAAGAATGCGGTTTCCAGCTTTTGGAAAAGTTTGGTACCAAATGAAGAGAACCGCCACCATGTCCAACAGCGCAAAAAACAGCCGAACCGACATCTCTCCAAAAGTGTCGTAGAGAACTGCAACTAATATGCAGATAGGATATTGCTGGCAGATATAGGTCAATTCCGAATGGATCGATAACGGATCGGTTGTCGGCAGATGACCGTTGGCTATAATCCAACGGCCGGCGGCAACCATATACTGCGCATCGGTTTTGAACAACTCTCCTTGTAGGGAGCGAATGCTCAAAGTCACCAGCAAGACCGTCAATAGGACACAGAAAGAGAAATATCGAGCAGGTATATATTGAGGCTTAATGTTGAGACTAAACACAATTAACGTTCTCCTGAAACGGAAGGTGGAACCATGTATTCAAAGTGAAAACCCTTGTACTCCCGACCGCCCTCGATCGCCCGCTGAAGATCGTACATGTGACATGGACGATCATATGCGCAACATTCATGCTCTCTCTCCAGCAAATCCAGCAAATCGGATAATGTATCGAACGTCTTCCCGGTCTCTCGACAGATTAAAGGCGTTTCCTTCAGCCTTTTCTCGAAATCCACGTCGTATCGCAAAAGCCTCCAAGTCAGACCGTCAAAAACGATTCCCTTTTTGCCTGAATTCAGTAAAGACTTATGGTCGAACCCGTACCACCTCGTTAGCTCAAGAACCGAATAATCGCACCTTCCCCGCTCATAGCAGATCACCGGCTGCATGTCCTTAATGCGCTCGCCGGACTTCAGTTTGATATTTTTATTCCAATCGTCTTTCCAAAACCACCGTTCACCCCTCCAGCGTGTCGCCTCGCTGGTCGGCTCGCCCTTCGCATCACAGATTGCAACGATCTTCTTCCAGTCGACGTAACGTGAGCCGAATTTCAGCGCGTCGTGCACATCTGCGTACTCGCGCATCGTTGTCAACTCGATAACCGGACGAGCGCACAGCCTTTTCTCCTCCATGTAGGCTTCTTTTCTCTCTTCAAAGTTCTCACGATTTGCCCAATGCATATCAAAGGCAGGGCATCCATGCCGTATGGCATCTCCGACCTTCTGAACGATCTCTTTTCGCGTTTCCCCGTATCCATCGGACCATATTGCGGCACAGATTTCGTCATAGCTGTGATAGATGGTGTCCGTCTCAAGACAAATCATCTGCACATTCAAATCTACAAGTCTTCCTACTTTCCCGTCCCAATCCCTCACATACGAAAACCTCTTATTCTGAGGCTTGACCTTGTTTTTCACATGGTCTAGGACTACCGATCTGCTTGTGCCGGCAGCCTTCGCCGCCTCGGTCGTAGTCGGGAACATCTCCCCCGTTTCCAAATTGACGATCCACCCGGCGAGTCCTCGAATCTCTGTCAGATCCATATCCGGCGAATACATCGACTCAAAACAATAGAACTGATTTTTGATTGCGACCCATTTGCCCCGCAGCGCCATATTGCACACATCCGACATCCAGCCCTGGGTGATCCCAAGCTCTTTTTCCGCTGCACTGCAGCTCGGCCATCTCTTACCATCGTCAATCCGGACAACCGATTTTGCCGTTCTGCGAACAGGGGCATCGAATGGAAACTCGGCTTCCTTCAACTCGGCAATCTGCTGGTCGGTCAGCTCGCCCGCGCGATAAAGACGGCGAAGCTCGTACTCCAGAGTCTTTTTCCGTTTGAGCTGGTCCTTTCTCCCGTCAGTCATCTGTTAAAGCCCCTTCCACAGCGCTATCTTTTCATCGATTGTCAGTTTCTCAGATCTTAGCGCCAATCGCCGTTCAAGGTTTTTAGCCAGATTCCTTGCGTCCTTCTCATGATCGATGACCTTGAAAGCGGAAGGCGGAATGAGTTCTTCCGGATCATTTTCTCCAGATAGTCGGGCGTAGCTTTCCGACATCATGCTTACAATCTGCTCAATTCCGATCATCTCGAAATTATCGACCAGATCAATAACCAACGGTTCGAAGTTGCCTGCGGCGGTCAATGCACGCCCAAGCTGCTGATAGAAAATCGTCGGCGACGAGGTACGACGTACCATAATGACGGCATCCACGCCCTTGATGTGAACCCCCTCGTTAAGCTGGTTGACGCAAAGCAAAAGCTTGATTGCGGTCTCATCATCGTCCTCTTTGAACCCATCGTATTCACTCGTTCCGAAGGGATTCGAGCTATGGACAACATAGGTATGAACGTTACCGTTTACTCGGGAAAACCACCGCGGGCACATCTTCTCGATTTCATTCAGCTCGAAGACATTCGGGCAAAAAACAATCACTTTCTCTATTCCCTCAAAGTACTTTTGAAAAATGGCCGGAAGGTTCGCTGCCCTGCTCGCGCAATCTCTCAACTCGTTAAAATCAGCCAGCAACTCCGCCCGCCTACCCGCACTCTCTTCCTTTGCGATGCGCTCTCCGAGATCTTCAATGTAGCCGTTGATGCTGTACCCGGCAGTCACATATGTCGGGACAGGCAGGATGCCTAAAATCCAGCAATCCGTCAACGACATATATGAGGCGATATGCCCATCAAAAAGTTCATCGGACATATCTCGGCCGCTATCGCTGTATCGAATCGAAGTCGCGCTCAATCCGATCAGATTGGCGTCGGGATTGCATTCGATAACTCCTTCAACACCACGAGACCACTGCGGTGCCCCCGTATGATGGAACTCATCGAAAATAACCGTATCTGCATGAATATCAAGATTTCCCTTTTGCGCTCGATGCATGGCGGTCTGATACGTCATGCGCTCGATGTTCTTGAATTCTTGATTCGGCAGCTCGCGCCTGATGGAAGCTTCCTGCTCCTGCTCGATATAGGTCGAGGGCGACATCCAGAGAATTCGCTCATTCGGATGATCGAAGGCATAACGGTACGCTATAAACGCCTTGCCTGTCCCGGTAGGATGAATGATGCAGGCACGCCTGGTCCCAGACAACATATCCAGAAGTTTGCGATACGCCTTTTCATTATGTGGATACAGTTCCAGTCCGCTCGGCATCTCAATCCCCTTTGTACTCATGTAACCATGGTACTAGGATACCATAATGCTATGCAGAAACATAAAAGAAGGTACAATCTGGACAATTAACAGATTGTACCTTCTTGTGAAAGGGGATTTATCGACGTGGAGTCCCTGCGGTATCCATGTGCTCCCCCGCGTGTCCGATCACGATCTTCTCCTCATCCCTGTCGATATAGAAGTGGAGCCGGAAGGCGGCCTTGATGTTCCTTCCCTTGATATGCGTCGAGATATCGATCTCCTTGCCGTTGTACATCCGCTTGCGGAGCTTCATCAAGTTGGACATCGCGCAAGTCGTTCCAGACTCTCCGCGAGCCAGCTCATATCCGGTTCGTTTCTTGAACTCAGAACCCAGCCGATCGTTCACCGTCTCCTTAAAGCATAGATCCCAGAGCGTCGTCGCGACGGCAACCAAGATTTCCCATTCTTCCGTCAAAATGCCGTCAAATTTCTTGGCACTCCTGTAGGCATCGGGAAGAATCACGATTCTGTCCGGATAGAGCACCTTCGCCAAATCAAGCAGCTGTGTAAGGTTTTCAGGCACTACCGTAAGCGCCTTGCGGATGCCGTTTAACGCATTGGCGTTTAGCTGCTCGAGTTCTGCCATCTCGAGCTTACGCTCGACGGCCCTTTTCTCGTTTTCAAGTCGCATCGCATCGCGCGTGAGCATGTCGATTTTTGCAGCCGCTTCCGAGTTCGAAGTCTCCAACTCGCTCGCAATTTCCTCCCAGTCCGCGATGTCCTTTTGAAGACCGCTTATCTCATCGCGAAGCGAATCAACCGTTTCGTTTCCACCGGAATCGCCTTTCACCCGCTGCTTCAGTTTCTTAACCCGTGAACTGAGGCGTTTGGCCTCATCGATTCCATCTAACCATCGGACATCGGCGATACTCAGGATATCCCCAGCCACCCTGTCGCTCGCACGGCAGATCCCCTGACGAAGGACATTTATGAATCGGTTTTCACCGTGGCGCGTATATCGATCGATCAGATACTTGGCATAAGCCATCCCCATTTCATTGTCAGTTGGAACCGTGAGATCGACCGGCTTACAGTAAATCTTCAGGCTTGAGCATTCCATGCCGTAATCATAAGCCGGCGTGTTCTTCAGAAAGACCTCTCGATAAGTGTCCATAAGAGCACGGTCGTGCCAGTCAAGGACATATATATCTGCCATCCCGAAAAGCTGCTTGGTCAGATTTTTCAAGTTCCTGACCGGCAGTTTCGATTCTTCGTCGGTGGTGATTAAGATCAAGGAAAGAGTTCGATCCGGATCGGTCAGATCCGGTATGAACTTGCTCGTCAATGTCTCGGAAGTCAGGTATATCGGCTTATCGTTCAAAAAAGTCGAGCCAACGCGAACGACGTTCGCCTCATCGCTAAAAAGCATCTTCACGATCCGCGGCGTAGATGGTATCGGCGGCGCAGCCTCCCCAATGAACCCCCTGACGATATAGCGGCTCAATTGGATGTTGACGATACAGGAATCAGCATTTCCGATAATACCGATCCTCGTATGCCAACGGCCATAGATCAGCCTGTGATCCTGTTCATCAAGCTCCATCGCCCACACGACACAGCCCGGGACGCCACTGTTCCGCTTTGATGCAAGGGCGGTCTTTCCCTGTTCAAGTTCAGTTGTTCCTTTCCAACCATCAGGTGTCGAATAAGCGCCATCTCGGAAAGAATCGCAGTGCTCTTTCGATAGAACCTTTTTTTTCATTAGCCAGGAGATGACAGTCGAGATCACCGACTCACTGGCATTTTCATTATCGGTTCTGGTAATCGTCAAGCGTGTCGCGTATTGTCTATCCTCGTCTACGATCGCATTTACCAGTTGTAGCTGTTGGGCGGCTATACCTGCATCGAGAACGGCTGAATCCAATCCGGCCGTCTCCAGCACGGCTGGTGCTTTCTTTTCCGTTCCACACGAAACCTCCGCCTTGCCGGGACAGAGGGCGAGCGGCGGTTGCCCTCTACGCTCCCAATTCCTTCAATTCTTTAAAATGAGATCAACGATACTGTAGGTGGTATCCCCTCCCATTATTCCCGATGCCTGCTGAAGACACTCTAGAAAATAAGCTGCATCTTCTCTACTTCGGAACGCCATGATCGGTTTCGAGCTTTCCGGACCGTTTGCCATAATCGAAAACACGGTCTCGTCTGTCGAGTCGATCTTGTTTTCCGTGTCGTTGCGTTCTTTTCCAGACATAACGGAATTCTCCTTTTTCGCATCTGAACTTACAGAATCAGCCTCATGTCCGCATGAGACTTTTGCAGGGCATTTGGGCGACTCCTCATGAGCTTTTTCCTGCTCCGCGTACCACTCATTGAAACTGGCGACGATCTCAGAGCGTCGCCCGCGAACACTCTTGACCACCTCGTCACTGCCGTCTGCCGGCGCGTAGGTGAAAAGAAACCTACCGTGAGACGTCTGGTGTCTTGTCAAGCATCCATGTTCAAGCACGCATAGAGCCTCAGGTTCCTGTGGGGCAGGAGGTTGCTTTTGCGCCTCCCGTCCGCTCATTTCGCTTTCAGGCAGCCTTTCACTTTGCTTTCGGTTCTTTGCCTTATTGCTCATATGGCGGTTTTCCTTTTCAAGCTTTCGGCGTTGTTCCCGATTCAGCTTCACCTCCGGATCTACTCCCTGTTCCTTGGCAACGGACCGCATGTCGTATCCGGCAGCGGACGCGGCAGCGAAAAACTGCTTGAACGCCACGGGTCGATTGGTTCCGAGCTGCAACGTCTTGAATTGCCCATTTGAATCCTTGATGCTCGCCATATATGAACCCTTTTGTTCAAACAGGCAGGCTTTCTGCCGATCTCCGGTCACAAAGCGCTTTCCATACATAAAGCTCCTTTCCTATAATCGGATAGTACCAATATACCATAGTGTAATATATCGTTAACGAAAAAGGAGCCCGCTCGCCCGAACTCCTTTTTGAATCGATTCTTTCTTCAGGGCCTTACTTGTCGTAGAGGGCCCACTCTTTACGGACATCGCGTTCAGCCTGACGCATAAGGCGTTCGGCGCGGCGCTTTGCTTCGCGCTCGCGACACGCCTTAACTTCGGGAAGCATAAACTCCTGGTAGTACATGAAACATGCAAGGCAGATCTCGGCCGTTCCCAGAAGAAGCAGGATTACGTTCATCTCGAAGAACAGGAAACTACCTACCCTGATCTCACAGACAAGTGTCATGCATCCAAACATGAATACGACAGCGTCGTTCATGATACGAATCTTCTCAATATGCGTATACTTTCTCGGGGCGCGATGCTTACCGTTCATCATGGGTTCCTCCCTCTAGGTGCTTAACATGATGATAGTATAGCATAGTACTCTAGTACTATCGCTGAGAAAGTTCAAAATCATACTTGGAAACTCCTCGCCCCAAACCTTGAACGTCACGATCAAGCGATACGCACGGCGATTTGCCAACAATCCGCTATTCCTGCGGTGCCTGACGGCACCTATGATCCGCTCCCTGCGGTCGCTGATTGATTTCCAAGAAAAAGGGGGCGCATTTCTGCTCTCCCCTTTCATAAGCTAGATCAAATATGTATGTAGTGAAATACATTAACTTCACCCTAGCTAATTAGCTAATCGATCCATCTTCAAGAACAAATCCGATCGGTTTGCGCAAGGAATTGTCTACGATGATATTCGGGTAGTGTCGGATATCGTTGTAGACACTCACAGCAAGATTATCGAGTGCCCACTTGACCAAAACCGGTTCATATCCATTCAGCTCGCAGAAAGCTTCCCGCGCCAACTTGCTTTCAAAAGCAACCGCGCAATAGTGCTTCCCGTCGCCATCTAAATCCTTGACAGCGAAAAAAGTCTTCTGTGCCATGCTGTCTCTTTACTCCAATCTATCAAGCGCCAGACACCAGATACTTTAGCGCCGGGCACTTGGTGCTTAACTACGCGATGATTCGCTTCTCAAGGTTTTTGCGCATCTCGACATTGAACGACTTGAGCGCTTCCTCCTCATCCCCGCCATTCTCAAGATACTCGATCGACAGGTTATCCCTTGCAACAACCATAAGATCGTCGAGAAGGATGGAAATCAGCTCCTCACGACTCACGGAATCTGGGGTGAAGTCATCGAACATGGTTTCCAAAAAAATGCACTTATCGGACATGGAATAACCCTTTCTGTAAACCGCCTAACGTAAGGCTATCGTACCACAATACCGTAGTATGACCAACGAGAATAAAAAATAGTTTAAACAAAAATAGCGACCGTCACCGATCGCCATTCAAAATCTTTATTTTACGGACTCTGCTGCATTTGCAAACAGCTAGGAAATGTCATATTCACCCTGCGCGATGCTTCCTGCGGGAACATGGATGCGTATCTCGCACTTTGAGAACTCTCGTCGATCGCGTGTCCACTCACCTACTATAGGAAACTCGTAGGTTTCACGGATGACCACATATTGATCGACTACTTCGACCCTCGCATCATCGGCTTCCGCATCCTCATACACTACCGCATTATCAACCGGGTAACTCATCCTCCGATAGCCACCGTCATCCTGCTTCACCATCAGGACATACTCATCCTCCTCGGTAAGATATCCGAAAGAAAGTGCTGCGTTGCCGTTAAGACGAGAATCCGTTTTAAGCGTAGCAAGGGAATGAGCCTCAGCGACCTCGCCCTCCTCACTGACCAATTTAAGACTTGTCGGAAAAAGTGACTGAAATAGGCTTAAGATTGCTACGCTTATGACGATAATCAACCCGATATACAATCCGCCTCGCCTGGATGATGAGACCACGGACTGTAAGGCAAGTCTAAAACTGAAGAGGCTAAGAACGAAAATAAGTCCAATCGCTATGAACTTAATCCAATTGACCACATCAACCTCCCTTTCCTTTCGCTAAACGCCGCAAACCTCATATCCTGCGGATCGCAGGATATTAACGATTTCTTCGAAAGTCTCCGAATCGGAGCATGAAATCTTTCTTCCAACTGCATCGGCATAACACGTTTTCGTAGCATCGCCGATGCCCTTGCCGTCCTCATGGCTCCTGACTGCCCGCCATTCACTTCGGAGCATCTTCGTGCTTAAACCGGCTTCGATCATTTCATACATCAACTCGTCGCCACGGGAAGGATCGATTTTTGCAATCTTGCGCACGAGGTTAAGATTTAGCTCAGACAGATGTTTTCCATCTTCGAGACTCGGTACACCTGTTTTTCCGCTAGACCACTCATGATAGAAATCGCCGGCACTTTTGCGCTGCCACAACAAGGTCTCCGTTACGCCGCATCGTGCCGCCTCGTCTTTAAGCCAAGCGGAAAATGAACTGTATTTCGGTTTATACAGCTCGTTTTCCGACACGTCCCTCATCAGTAGATAAACCGGCACCCATGACCGACCTCCTTGCCTGAAAAGACTCGCAAGCTCGTCATGAATGGAGGAAGTGCAGGATTCCTCTGATCCGACGGACATCCGTTTCAGGTCCTCACGATATTTCAGCTCGAACCGGATCCAGCTGTCAGATGGAATAGAGGTGACCCGTTCGAGCTGACAGGCAATTTCCCTTCCGATAGCTTCCTTTCCAGTCAGGAGATCTTCAATCTCGGCAACAGTAACGCCCAACTCTACCGCAAACTCCCCAACGGACATTCCGTTGCCATCGATCCACTCCTGTAGATATTCACCGGGCGCGACCGCAAAATTCGTCCCCATCGCCACATCCTTTCTCTTGTTTACGTATAGGTATAGTATACCATAGTACAGTAGTACCGGCTCGCACTATGAAAAAGTATCTGCTTAGAAACGGGACGACCATTACGATCGTCCCGCAACAGAAACCTAATCAAAATGGTGAAAATCATGCTCAATATTCAGCGCATTGAGCAAATCGACTAAAGCGTCATTGTATCCGTTGATATAGCCGGATTCGTACGGACTTAGTCCATCGCTGTCGTTATCGGCATTGGCGTTGATCAGCCGCTCCACGGCTTTCCAAACTGTATTTTCGGTAAACATACCAGTTCCTTTCCCTGTTCTTAACGTGACTAAAGTATACCACAATACCATGGTACTACTGTTCTAAATAAACAATTGGCGCTCCGTCTGTCTGCTAACAGCCCGATGATCAGCTATGAAAGAAACGGAACCGCCTTACCGCTTCCCAGTGGAGACCAGAGGGCATGTCTGCTTCGACAGGCGATGTACTCTATGATCGTCCTTTTTCATTTCCTCCAGCCTCTATTGCTTTCTGCCGCGGTCGCGCGAAGCGTGATCCGTCGGTTGGAGTCTTTTGGAGCAAGTCTGCGAGTTTTCGACAATTTCAATGGCGCGGAGAGTCCCTGGGTGAGGCTCGTAGCGCTGTTGGATTTGTCGGAAACCTGCCCCTGTCCGCGCTAGCGGACCCATTAAAAAGCATTGGACTTGCCGATGCGGATTCTTCAAAGAAATCGAAATGAGGGATGTGAAATGCCTTCCGGTGATCAAATTCGCAAGCGTTTGCGAATTTGATAGCTGCTTGCAGTTAGCTACCTAACTGATATCTAGGCATGGAAAAGGCTCCCGTCCAAAGAACAAGAGCCTTTTCCATAAGGGTAAATATGCCTAGAGATATTTTAACACAAGCCGAACTTCTCCCATTCCTCGCCCCAGTCCAGCGCACCATAAAAATCATTCCAGGCGAGGAGATTCACGTTCAGACGCTCTTTTTTGAAGAGTGGGCCGCACACACGGTCAACCAGACCCTTATCACTCCAAAAAGCGATCGCATCCTCGACATCCGAGTCATACAACCCGAGTAGCTTTGCGATATCATGCGGACAATACGGGCAAAAATCTGCCGCGAAGCTCCACGCAGAAATGAATCCAAGGACAAGGCGACTGACCAGGGATGAATCCGAATATATCTCACCGGCCCGCATGGCAACCAAGGGAATCGGCGGACAAAAAGCCTCATCGATATCAGAATTTACCTTAGCCTGCCTGACTGTGGCGGCGGCATCAAAGATATGATCGCACATCTCCAAATCAAGAATAAGATATGAATCCTTCTTGTAAACGAGCCTGCGATCAAGAAGCTCTTTAACCGAAGATTCCACTACAGCACCGTCCATATGCAAGTACTCTGAAATGTATGCAACATCAACTGGAATCGGTGCCTCGTCACTGGCAATCAACGACATGACAAGGCGCATCTCGTCAGTAGGGAGACCTAGCTTTAGCGTCCATGTCGGAAATGAATATCCATCGCTGTTAAGGAGTGCTTCCATAGCCTCTTCGTCAGTCATTTTTTCTCCTTCAATTCAGTCAATTAGGCTTTCGACATCTGTGCGACAGGCTCATTGAACTCGGCTATGCACTTGCAGATGCCGCTCGCACTGTACAGTTTCCCGAGTGCCTTATCATAGCCATAGTCCTCCTTCAAGCCCTCAAAAATCTTCCCGGCCTCCACCCTCGCATGGGCGGCATCGGTCGCTGCCACCGCCGTCACGTAATTCTTGCTTCCCATTTTCCCGGGAACGGTGTAATCGACCTCGAATCGATACAGCATCATTCTTATTCCCTTCTCTCGTGGTGCCGTAATACCAATATACCACAGTAGTATGCTAAGTGATCGCTCAATCGAAACTGCCTTGTAATACTAGAGAAAAAATTACCCAAATTTTTCGATGATACTAAAGTCGAATCGTGTTATAGTCTTATTGTCGCTTAACGAGGAGGCACCACCTGATTCCTTTCCAGGTGGTGCCTCCGCCTTTTTATAGCCAGATAATCAAATATGTCTTCCGAAGGCTTTGCGCTTTACATAGAGCGTTCGTCATCGTTGTAGGCGGAAAACATCATGTCCTTTTCCGCCATCCAGCCGATGCGGACTGCACCTCTCTTGCCGTCTCGACAGATCGAAAGGAGGTGAAACCTATGGGTAACAGCGACAAGGACTTCGAGAAGTCAAACCAATGCGCGTTTGACGCCTACTGCAAAGTAATCCTCAGAAATGAGGCGAGGGACGCATACGACCAGCGTAAACGCAAACTGAAACGCGAACAGCTCTTCGGAGAGATGTCGCCTGAAGAGCTGAACAAGCTCATCACGACAGACCGGTATTTCCAATTCGAACGGGATATCGTGGAAGACGGTTTGCATTTCATTGTGTGCGATCAGGGCGTATACGATGCGCTCATGACCCTTCCCGGAGCAAAAAGAAAGATCGTCCTTCTATCCTACTTCGGAGAGATGAACGACCGCGAAATCGGCGACGCGCTCGGCACCGGACGCGCCAATGTCCAATACCATCGCTCACGTGCGCTCGCAATGATGCGAAAGACGCTCGAACAGGAAAGTGAGGAATACTGATGAGCAAGCGAAAAAACAAACTCGTTCCATTCGAAACCATCGTCCTCGCAACGCAGGGCGACCCACAGGCATTGGAACAGGTTATACGACATTACAGACCGTACATACTTTCACTCTGCCGCCGGGAATACATTGCGGAAAACGGCAACGTCTCCATCGTATGCGACAACGAACTGAAACTGCGACTGGAAGCGAAGCTGATGGCAAAAATCCTGCTGTTCGATATCAGAGAGAGGACATACAAAACGTAACACGTAAACCAAAATCGAAACACGACTCTTAAAACCTAAAGATAGCAGGGGAGACCGCGAACCGGTCTCCCCTTGGTTACGTTGTACAACCTGATCCCGCTGTGGTATAATACTACCATACAATAATACAGTCACGGAGGCAATCCAATGGAGAAAAATACCAAAACGCTTGCTTTGGGAGACGATCCTAAAATTTCTGAAATGCCAAAAAGCGAGGATGAGCAACGTAGGCAAAATGAAGACTATGCCAGAAATCTCGGACTTGATGTGATCGACCCGATAGGGGACTGAATCGCGGAACAGCCGACTGGACATGGTAAGGGCTGGTAGCGTATAACCGCTACCAGCCCTTTCGTCTACCTATCTTGCCTGGAGGCGGGCAATCAACGCTTCCTGCAAGACTTTGGAAAAATTGATTCCGCGTTCCTCGCATGATGCATTCAGCCACCCAGGAATCGTCAATGTCTTCTTTACCGACTTCTCCCCATATTTCCGCTCGAATGCCTTGAGATCGATGTCGACCATATTGACGATCGCCCCCTCTTCCTCCGCAATGACATCCTCAATGGAGGAAGCCACCGGAAGAACATTGCCTTCCTTCAATTCATTGAAGAGATACTGTCCACATGCCTCCTGGGCCATCGTAAACGCATCTGCAAAATCATTTCCGTAGGTCGCCAAATCATTCAGATCTGGAAAAATAACCGAATAGCGACCGTCCGCTTCTTTATAGAACACCGCCGGATAGATATAGCACATACCGTTTCCTCCTTAACCAAAAACTACTTCAGTCCCGCCTGCCTCAGCACGGAAATCGCGACCCTCAACGGAATGTCGCCGCCATGCCTCGGTATCGTGACCTTCCCTTTCTTCAACGGATGCCGGTACTGGTAGTGCGATCCTTTCACATCACACCGAATCCAGCCATCCGCGACAATCAGCCTTTCAAGCTCCCGAAACCTCATCTTCCGTTTACCCTTTCTCTAATTATAGCACGTGTAATACGTGGTGTAAATACCATACTACTACGGTACGAAACTACTACCGATAACACCGATCTTTTGCAAGGCAGGACGCTTTTTGCGCGTCCTGCCTGCTGGTTTGTGATATATCATTTTCTGTGCATTCCGACTACGGGTTACTGGTATCTCGGTAGCATAGTACCGTAATGCTATTCAGATTTAAGAGTCTTCACGAACTTCGCCACAATACTCTGGCTGGATTCCGCCATGTCATCGAGGAGTTTTGACGCCTCCACCTTGTCGAGCCTGCCGACCTCGATCACCGTGTCGGCCGCCCTAGAATATGCGTCGAGCGCGGATTCGATTGCGAACTTGGCTCTCGCAATAGCTTCGGTCAGCTCCCTGTTCTCGATCGCCTCAGTCACTTGGCGTTTGGCGGCATCGATCTGTTTCCGTGCGACGTCTGCAACGGCTTTCGCCGCCCTCTCCTTTTCCTCAAGTTCAGCACGTTCCTTTGCAAACTTAGCGTTCATCTCCTCTTCGGCTTTTCGTCGGGCCTCGGCAACCTGTCGATCTCTCTGTCCATTCAGTTCGTCGATCTGTTTAAGCAGTTCCGACTGCTTTTCGGCAGCGGCATCGAGTTTCTTCCGCTCCTCTTCAAGGGCAATACCGATTGCCTCTTTCTGCCGCTTCTGGTTGGATTTCTCGGCCTCTGCCGCCCGTTTCTCCAATACCTCGATTTGAGCAGCAACCTTGGCTTTCTCGGCAGTCAATTTCGCCATTTGAGTATCCTTTTGTTTCAGCTCGTCAGCGAACTTGGCTTCCGCCTCGGCTGCGTTCCTGTTTGCAAGCTCTTTAACGGCTGTAACCTTTTCCTTCTCCTGTCTCACCTCCTCCTGGAGCTTACGAAGCGCCATCTCTCCAGCTTTACGTTCCTCTGCAAATCTCGCACGCTCGTCTTCCGGAAGGTCAATCAAAGCCAAAGCCTGCGTGTAGCTCAAATTCGCAAGCGCTTGCGATTTCTCTGCCAGCCCGTTCCGACCGTACTCCTGATAGATCTTCATGAAGTTGTTCGCCGTCCTCTGGCTGTAATCGACCCTTTCCTTAAGCCACGTTCCCCACGTGCCGCGCTTCACCATAGCTTTCGCCTCGGTCAGACGCCGGCCGATCTCGATTGAGTTGAACAGGACGACCTGTTTCGTCTGTTCCGTAATCATCCGGATCTCTGAAACCAGCCTATCCTCCCTTGCAGCATCCTCGTCGGAGACATACTGGACTGTCTCCTCACTCTCCGTTTCAGTCATCATCGGAACGACATTTCCCCTTGCGATCACCTGGGCCTCGACCTCTGCGCTTTTCTTCGCTCTTCCCATCTTGTTTTCCTCCTATTTTTAAATGATTTAGGCTGAACAGCTTGTCTGTTCTGCTGTGCCTATACCGGGCATGAATGCAACGTAGTGGAGCGAGGGCGCGAATCAAGGGCGAAGTCTTTCTGCCAGTTTTTACGGAGCATGCGGAGGAAAAAGTTGCAGAAAGATGCGCAGGCACCCTTGATGGTCAAGCGCAGGAGCGGCATAGAATGCCAATGCCTCGGATAGACTCAGCTCCCGATCCCAGAGGGAACTTTCCTTTTTCCAAAAGGGCCGGCGCCGATTGAGCCCGACATCTTTTAGGAGTACTAGCGTACGGTAGTATCAAAATGAAGATTTGCACTTTTAGACAACGACGCGTAAATGTCTGAGAAAAGAAAAAAGGAGATCAAACAATGAAGAATGGAACAACCGTCATCTGCACAAATATCTTCAAGGGGAAAACGGAGGAAGAAATCAAGAAGAGGTTCAACATTTGTATAGCGAAAATCATCCAAAGAGAATCGCTTGCTTATTCAGAAATAGGACAGATAACCCAAATCGACAATACTGTAAAACGATAGTATGATAATACTGAACTGCAAACAGACGACATTCCATCGTCCCAAAGGAGGATGGACAAATGCAAATTGAAACACCACAGGCCGTCGCAATCTACTGTCGTCTATCGAAGGAAGATCTCGACGAAAACAAAATAGATAATCTCAGTAGAAGTATTCAAAACCAAAAATCGATGCTTACCGATTTTGCCGAAATCAACGGATGGCAAATTTTCGATATTTACTGCGACGATAATCTTTCCGGAGTTGCACGGGACCGTCCCGAATTCAATAGATTGATACGAGATGCCTCGCTTAGAAAGTTCAATATCATTCTTTGTAAAAACCAATCGCGCTTTACCAGAGACATGCAGCTCGTGGAAAAATACATCCACGGTCTCTTCCCAATTTGGGGTATCCGGTTCATCGGCATGGTCGACGGAGCGGATACATCGGTTAAAGGCAACAAAAAAGCCAGGCAGATCAACGGACTTGTAAATCAGTGGTACCTAGAGAACCTATCAGACAACATAAAGGCTACTTTAAAACTTAAAAGAATCAGGGGAAAATACACTGGCTCTGTCCTACCTTACGGATATCGTCCGGATCCAGACGATATCAACTGTTTTATCATTGATCCAGTTGCGGCTTCAGTCGTAAGGCGAATTTGGGAAATGCACGCCGGAGGCATCGGGGCGCCTACTATAGCTCGAACACTAAATGAAGAGGGGATACCGAACCCAACGTCTTATGCCAAATTAACGGGCTACTCATGGCATAATCGTCCCTCAAGCTCACTTTGGTCTGCAGGTTGCATATATTCGATCCTACATAATGAAACATACCTGGGCACATTGTGCCAAGGACGACAACTCACACCTGAAGGCCAATTTCACAGCAAGAAAAATATTCCAAAAGACCAATGGGTTCGCACAGTGGGCCACCATCCGGCAATCATTGACGATGAGTTATTGCGTAGAGAACTTAAAGCAAGGAAGGAAGCCGGAGCTCACAATCTTCACGAGCAAAAAAAGAACTTTCCCCCAGGCATTTTCGGTAAGGAAGTCCGTTGTGCAAGCTGTGGAAAAATTCTTACAAAAGGAAAAACTTTACGTAAAACGGGATACGAACGTACCCTTTTCTGCCCAACCAGAAAAAAAAGCCCTTCGCACTGCAAAGGTGCATTCATATCCGAGAAGCATCTTGAAAGCGCAATTCTCCATGAGTTGAAGAATCTTGCCGATAGGTACTCCGATGATCGCGTCCAAATAGGCATATGTCAGGACGCGCAGTCCGCCGATCTTATTCAGGAGAGAAACAGGCTGAAAACCGCTGTCGAGCTCATTGAGAAGGAAATCACGGCCTACGAGCAGAGAAGCCGCGATCTATATCTCAAACGCGCTACAGATGGTATGTCTATTGACGATTTTAATTCTGCATTAAGCAGAATCAGAAACGACGTAGACAAGCTCAGATTGAAATCGAAACGTGCTTCGAGCGAATTACTCCATCTGAATGAATCAATAGCAGCTGAATCCATAAGAATGGAAACAGTTCTTAAAGCCGCCGACTTTAACCACCTAGATAAGACTAAGGTTTCGATGCTTATAGAATCAGTCTATGTACATAAACGCGATCCAAAATCAGGAACGCAAGCGATCGACATAACTTGGAAATTTTAGTCCGCGGCTCCAAACTAAATATGACAATACCACATAGTAGTACTATAATACTTATGACGGTCGTTCCATCAGGAAGGTGGAACACTTATGAAAACACAAGACAACAGAGATCGGATAGCTGCAATCTATGTACGGCTTTCCGAAGAAGACCATGACAAGGTTCATGAAACCGACGACAGTCTCTCGATCCAAAATCAAAAATCAATGCTTCTTGAATTCGCATCGAAACATGGATGGACTGTCTATGACATCTATAACGATGACGATTATGCCGGTGCAGACAGATCTCGCCCAGAGTTCAACAGGTTGATTACGGACGCACGGGAAGGTAAATTCGGTATCATAGATCGGAAGAGCGTCGTGTAGGGAAA
>ERZ506754.503-NODE-503-length-21200-cov-4.946749_pt1 | contig 21200 bp, 11 predicted proteins | sample MGYA00513043_ERZ506754 | MGnify/ENA metagenome assembly ERZ506754 | reverse complement strand
ATGTTAAAACTCCACCCATGCTCATTCCATAAATTGCGTATATATGGTTAATAGATTTTGATATACAATAATTTTCTATCTCTTTTGCAGTATCATCAAAGGAATTGAACTCGGACTTCTCCTGCACATCATGTCCAGGCAAAATTGGCACAAGAATATGATAGTTCTCTTTATAATGCTCTATATAATCAATCCATATTTGATATGGACTTTCAAAACCATGAACAAGCATTATTGTTGGATTATTTGTATTGCCATATTCCAAAATACGCATTTTAAGTCCCCCGCTTTGCTTACACAAATACCAATTTGTATTTTGATTATTATATCACAGAATTGTGTCTTTTTCCATCTTGCCGTGATATGTAAAGGCGGTATGAGATGATTCCCATACCGCAAAGAGGGTTATCGCTCGTAGGCTCTTTCCTTTGAAACGGGTACGCTGTCGCCCTCGTCCGGCGCACCGTCCACCAGCTCGTTTTCCCGCTTATCCACATTAAGCAGACCATTAAGGACATTGAGCCGATTTGTTTTTTCGGTCAGTTCTTCTTCCTTGTCAAACGGTTTCTCAACCTCTGCTTTCGCAGTAGCGAATTGCTGTTCGAGAGTTGAAAGCTCCCTGCTTTTCGCCTCCAGCCGTTCAGGGATTTTCTCAATGGCATTATCGATTCGGGTAATGTTGCCGATAGCGTCCGTGCCTAAAGAGACGGAACGGGAAAGGCTGCCCTTGATTTTTACCTGATAGGCTTTTTCAAAGGTATCAAAGGAAAGCTCCAAATCAAAGCCTCTGTACTTGCCGAGAGGTACGGGATCGGGCGAGGTCATTTCCTTGCAGGCGTCAATGATTTTCTGTCCGCCTTCCGCTTTTTCGGAATAAGAAACACCCTTAACCTCAATCCCTACAAAGGTATCGTCAAGAGGCTTCGGGTGTTCTTTTGCAAGCAATATGTCCTTTTCCAGTCCCGCAATCGTCTCTTTCGTCCGGGCGATTGTTGTCGGGTAGTATTTGATGATCTTGTCCTCCAACTCATATTTTTCGGAGAGATAATTTGACTTCAAAAGACGCAGCTTCTGTACCTGAATATCCAAGTCCATTTTCTCCTTGATGTGCGGATTATCCGCCGCAAGCATTTTGATCTCCGCATAGGAAAGGGCAGTAGCGTCCACATCTTCGCAGGAACGCACGGGCGATTTGCTCGTCATAATCTGACTGGAAAACTTCTGCTTGCCCTCAACAAGTTGCCAGCAGTATGCGTCAAAAGTCCCTTCCGTAACATATCGGTACAGACCGACCTTCGGGTTTTCGTTGCCCTGACGCACCGTCCGTCCGGCTCGCTGTTCCAAATCGGCAGGTCTCCACGGGCAATCAAGGTCGTGGGAAGCAATGATCTTGTTCTGCACATTCGTCCCTGCACCCATTTTCTGCGTACTGCCCATCAGGATTCGCACTTCGCCACGGCGCACCTTTTTGAATAGCTCCTGCTTTTTCGCTTCGGTGTCCGCTTCGTGGATAAATTTGATTTCCGATTCGGGAATACCACGCTCGATCAGCTTCTGTCGTATGTCCGTGTAAACGGAAAACTCGCCTGCCCCCTTTGGGGTAGAGAGATCGCAAAAGAGAAGCTGCGTCAGCTTTTTATCGCTGTTTTCCTCCCATATACGATAAACCTCATTCACGCAGGCGTTGACTTTACTGCCTTCTTCATCGGGCAGCATTGGATTCATCATTCGCTGGTCAAGGGCGAGCTTCCGCCCGTCGTTTGTAACTTTCAGCATATTGTCCACGCTGGAATCTATACCGCCGCCCCTTATCTTTTCAGCTCGTTCGCCGAGAGAGGCGACCATTTCCTTCTGCACCTGCGACGGCTTCACGGCGATGTTGTGATACTCCACTTCCGGTACGGGAAGATCGAGCATATCCGCCGTTTTGATGTCCGCCACCTGCTTAAACATCGCCATCAGTTCGGGCAGGTTATTGAATTTCGCAAAGCGTGTTTTCGCTCGGTATCCTGTTCCTTCGGGTGTAAGCTCAACTGCCGTGACCGTCTCGCCGAACATCGACGCCCAAGCGTCAAAGTGCTGTAAATCGTGGTCTTGCAGCGTCCGGTACTGCAAATACCGCTGTATGGTATAAAGTTCATAAGGTAGGAAACGCCACGCCATACTTCCTTTCGTCCGTGGTCTTGGCGTAACCCCCTCCAGAACCGTGCTTACACCTCTCGATGTACACGGCTCGCCATCTTTCATAGTTTAAGTGATTTTGTCTTTGCTTCTTCGTAGCATTTCGGGCAGAGAGCCAATGACTTCCGCCTTTTCAGTAACATCAGTTCACCAAATTCATTATCAGCGTTCAAATCTTTTAAGCGCTTTACATGGTGCATATACACTTTCACGGGGTTTGCTCCGCACATCTCGCATTGTCCGCTTTTTAAACGTCCTGCAAGACTATTCGGTTTTATCTGCCCTCTGTATTTCGGCATAATGTCTACAAATTCAGGTGCGATATTGTTATTACGCCTAAATCCTTCATTGTAAAACTCACACCGCTTTGTTCCACTCTTGGTTTTGTAATCTGCGCCAAAGTCGCCCTTTACGCTACGGTATTTCTTATACATCTTCATAACAGAAGAATTATATTTTGCCGCCAACGTCTTTAAACAGCTTCCACGCATGATAGAATGAAATTTCCCCAGATTGCATACATTGATTGCTAACCTGTAATAATTGTACAATCCTCTGATTTCAGAATTATATTTACTGATGATTGCCACATCGTCTAATGGCATAAGCGCCCCTCTGTGGAGTGGCTTCCAAATCTCTTTGCCGTTTTCGTCTTTTTTGATTTTAAACGCACCGTATTCGTGCAGTTTCGCAATCCATTTTTCTTTCGGCATATATAACTGCACTTTTCCATACCACACCCGTTGCAGACCTTTTTTCGTCCGCTTTGTGTCCTGACTTCTTGATATTCTTATGTCGTATCCAAGATACCGCACCTTTTCAGAGGAATGGGTAACGTGAGTTTTCTCCTCCGACATTGTGAGATTTAGCTTGTCTTTTAGAAATATCTTTACCTGTTCCTTGATATTTTCAGCATCCTGCTTTGAACCTGTTATTGAAATCAGGAAATCGTCAGCGTAACGGTTGTATTGAAGTCTTTTGTAATTCTCATCCATCTCGTCTAAATGTGGTGTGGACAACATCACTTTCCTTGCTTCTTTAAATGCTGCTAGGTTTGCTTCTGTGCGCTCTATTTCCAGATTTTTCTGCGCTTTCCGATAAGCCCAGCGTACCTTATCATGGTCTTTGTGGACTTTACGGCTTCTTGTATCGCCTTTGTCAAAACTCTTTTTCATCCTTGCCATGAACTCATCAAGTTCATTCAGATAGATGTTGGCAAGTATCGGACTGACACCGGAGCCTTGTGGACTGCCGGAGTACGTTTCATGGTATGTCCACTGTTCCATATATCCTGCCCTTAGAAACTTCCACATCAGCGATATGAACGCTTCATCTTTTATGCGCTTTCTCAAAAGCTGTATTGTGATATGGTGGTCGAAGCTGTCAAAACAAGCCTTAATGTCTCCTTCGATTATCCACTTTGCACCAGTGAACAGCGTTACGATTTCTTTTAACGCTGTGTGGCAACTTCTTTTCGGTCTGAAACCATGTGAATTATCAGAGAATGTCGGCTCATAGATTGCTTCAAGTATCATACGGACAACTTCCTGTAACAGTTTATCGTCCGTTGACGGAATCCCCAATGGGCGCTTTTTACTGCTGTTTTTCTTCGCAATATAAACACGCCTTGCAGGGTTCGGCTGGTATGAGTGGTCTCTCAGCTTCTGAATGAGCTTTTCAATGCGCTCCATGCTCATACCGTCAAGAGTGAATCCGTCTGCACCTGCCGTCATGCTCCCCTGAGAGGTCGCAATATTCTGGTATGCAAGCAGATAGAACTCTGGGTTGTACAGGTTACGGTATAATCTCTCGTACCTGTACTCTTTGTTTTTTGCTTTTTCACTTAAACTTTTCAATACATTTTCGGGACTTCTCATAATGCCTCACGCACCTTTCCTTATTATTTGTATTGAAGAAAGACTGTCTCCCTTCGCCATGTGGACGGCTTTCCCGTCCTCGGACTACTACGGAGACTCTGTTGCCATAGTAAATATTCAGAGTCACTTTTCTCATAGCACTCATAGCCGATTTTCGGCATTTTACCTTAGGCAATCCCCGTTTAGAACTGTAATAACATAAGCCTGTTATGATTTCGGATGTGACGTTCGTCGTTTTCCATTATCCTATGGCTGATTTACTCTGGGTATCTTGTGGATACGCATGGCCGACTCATATCCACCAGAGTACATGCGAGTATAACTTCCTTACGCATGGAGCAACATTTTGCCCAATCTCCGACTGTCATTCAGGCAGTTTAGCTTTCATCCTTATTCATAACTTTTCGCCACTACCACGCAAACACTTTGGAAGTTTCCGTGTTTCGTGCCCTCCGACATGCTACACTCCCCATCGGGTTTCCCCTTTTGGATAAGTCGGGTGACGATAGGGTGCGGATTATTCCGCTTTGATACCTTGCCCTATTACTTGCTCAAGGTAAGATTATTACAGCCCCTTACGGGCGCACTACCATTGAGTTCGAGATCGGCGTACCCGTCGCAAACACAACGCCACGCCCTCCGGTAATCTCATCAAGATAGCGGCACTTCATAAAAAGGTCGGAAGATTTCTGCGCCTCCGTCTGAGCGATACCGCCCACATTCCGCATTTTCGTGTAAAGATACAGATTCTTGTAATAATGACTTTCATCTATGAAAAGCCTGTCTATACCGAGTTCTTCAAAGGTTACGACATCATCCTTTCTTGATTGATCGTTTAATTTTTCCAGTTTCGTTTGCAGGGATTTCTTCGTCTTTTCAAGCTGCTTGACCGAAAAACGGTCGCCACGGTTTCGCTTTGCCTCCGCAATCCCTTCGATAATATCGTCAAGCTGCTGTTCTAAAACAGCCCTCTGCCTTTCAATGCTTATCGGGATTTTTTCAAACTGCGAGTGACCGATAATCACAGCGTCATAATCGCCTGTGGCAATCCTGCCGCAGAAGCGTTTTCGGTTTTTCATCTCAAAGTCTTTCTTCGTAGCAACCAAAATATTTGCCGCAGGATAGAGCTGCAAGAACTCCGCCGCCCACTGCTCCGTCAAATGATTCGGCACGACAAAGAGGGATTTATTGCAAAGTCCAAGCCGCTTGGACTCCATAGCGGCGGCAGTCATTTCAAAGGTCTTGCCCGCACCCACAGCGTGTGCCAATAAGGTATTCCCGCCGTAAAGGATATGAGCGACCGCATTTTTCTGATGTTCCCGCAGCTCGATTTCCGGATTCATACCACTGAAAATGATATGGCTCCCATCATACTCACGGGGGCGGATACTGTTGAATTTGTCGTTATACAGCCGTACCAGCTTTTCCCGTCTTGCGGGATCACGCCATACCCAATCCTGAAAGCCCTGCTTGATAAGCTCCTGCTTCGACTGGGCAATAGCGGTTTCCTTTTTATTGAGGACAGCTTTCTTTTTTCCCTCATCATCTTCCATATAGTCAAAGACACGCACATCTTTCATATTGAGCGTATCTTCAATAATTTTGTAGGCGTTGACTCGCTTTGTGCCGTAGGTATTATAGGCTTTCAGATTGCTGCGGTCATAGGATTTACCCTCTACATTCCATTCGCCCGTCAGCTTTGAGTAGTGGACTTTGATGTTCCACTGTGCATATCTGGGCGTATCCAAAAATTCGTACATAAACTGCTGTGCGATTTCTTCCGGCAGCCAAGTCGTACCGAGCTGCACGAAAATCTCACTGGCAGTCAGGTCTTTCGGCTGTACCTTTTCCAGCGCTTCCACATTGATTTTGTAATCTTCGGGATAGACTTCTGCGGATTTTTTCGCCCAAGCGAGCTTTTCCCGCACATTTCCGGAGAGATATTCGTCCGCCATCAGGTACTTTTGCTCGGTACTGCCTCCGTAGCCGTACATCGGGTTTAAGAAGATTACGCCCTTTAATTCCTGATAGATTTCTTCTTCGGTCTTGCCCGTGAGAAAACACATATATTCCATATCCACATAGGCTTTTTCGCCCATAGATACAGCAAGTGCTTCACTGGCGGTATCAACAGAAGTAACAGGGGTGTGAGGCTTGATCGTCCGTTTCGTGAACATATCCGCCTTGCGTTCAAGCTCCCCGTTTTCGTCCAGCACCTCCAGTGCGGAAAGCAGGGCAAAGGAACTGTCCTGCGAAAAAGCGGACACATTCGCACGGGAATTGATCAGTCCGTACTTCTTGGAAAAAGTATCGTAAAGCGCATTTAACTTCTGCTGTTCCTTTTCAACTTCATAATCGGGATAATCGGCAGTCTGCATTTCAATCAGGCTGCGAACACTATTCCGTATGGCAATCATACCTTTAATCCGGTTTTCAGCCGTTGCCGAACATTCAACCGGAGTCATTCGGGAATTTTCACGGTAATAGATTTTATCGTCCACAACCGTATAGGAAAAGTTGCGTACTTCGGGATCGGCGGGAATGGAGTTATCTTCTTCGGTCAGTTCCTCGTCCACTTCGTAATCTGTAATCTCTGCGTGGATATTAGAAATGGCTTCGTTCAAAAGCTCTGCAAGGTCGGCGTTTTCATAAGGGACAACGGTATCTTCCTCGCCGAATCTGCCGGATACAGTTTTCCATTCGCCCAATACCATTTCAGGGTGATCGACGAAGTAGGCGTTCATCTTCACGCCGTTTTCATCGGTGTTCAGGTGTACCCACTCCGGCTCAAGGTCAATAAGTCTGTCTCGTTTCTGTAATATCAAAATATCCGAAACGACCTCTGTTCCGGCGTTTCCCTTAAAGGTGTTGTTCGGCAGGCGAATAGCGCCGAGCAGGTCGGCTCGTTGTGCGATATATCTCCGCACGGCTGGATTTTCCTTATCCATTGTGCCTTTGCTCGTTATAAGCGCCATCACGCCGCCCGGTCTGAGCTTATCTAAGGATTTTGCAAAAAAATAGTCGTGAATTAAAAAGTTATGCTTGTTATACCTCCTGTCATTGACTCGAATATCCCCGAAAGGCACATTGCCGATTACAGCGTCAAAGAAGCTGTCGGGGATATTTGCTTCCTCAAACGGCTGCGCCGCTATCGAGGTTTTCTGATAAAGCTGCTGTGCGATACCTGCCGAAATCTTATCAATCTCAACGCCATAGATTTTGCTGTCCTGCATTGAACTGGGCAGCATACCGATAAAGTTGCCGATACCGCAGGAAGGCTCCAAGATATTGCCCTCCTTAAATCCCATCTGTTCCATTGCCTTGTAGATCGAGGAAATGACAACGGGCGGGGTGTAGAAAGCGGTAAGCGTACTTGCCCTTGCGCTTTCATACTCATCGGGAGAAAGGGCAGTGTAAAGCTCGATAAACTCGTCCGCCCACGAGGAATTGTTTTCATCAAATGCTTCTGGAATACCGCCCCAACCGACATACTGTGATAGTATCTCCTGTTCTTCGGGTGTTGCAAAACGGTTATCAAACTCACATTCCTTCAGCACCCTGATTGCCTCCATATTCCTGCGGAAGCGTTCTTTTTTGCCTGCCTCCGGCACTTCGTGGAAAGCGAGGTCAAAAGTGTGCCTTTCGGACATAGGTATATCGGGGTGCAGATCAAAGGTTTGTATCCGTGAGCGTTTCTGCTGACTAAACGCAGGCGTGAATGACTCGGCTTCATTTTGCTCAGGCTGTTCGGCAGATGTATTCTGCTTTGCCCGTTCCACATAAAGCCATTCGGCAGCTTCCTTTTCAGAAACAGATTTTTTGACCTGCTCCAAGTAGTCGTTTGCCTGCCACTCGCTCTTAAATTCCTCGCTGACGCCTTCATCGTCGATATAGATTGCTTCTGTCAAATCGTCCCAAATGGCATAGCCTTCATCGGTTTCAATGACAAAAAATCTCTCATCAGGCGGGAGTGCATTTTCTTCTGCAATTTTCTCCGCCTGCCTGAGCATTTCATCTGCTCTATCATTTGCAAGATAGGGCGAATCAATGATTTCTACGCCTTTCGGTTGTGGATCAAGGCTGCCGATAAAATCTTGCGGTACGGTGTTCCCGTCTTTATCTTTATAGAAAATGACGGTAAAAGGAACGCCGTAGAAAGTTTCCTCCTTAATGTCTTTTTCAAACTGATACGGGCTGGTGTATTCAACGCTTTCCCGCACCGTCCCGTCCGTATGCAAATAATCAATTCTGCCGACTGGCTGAGACTGCACCGGATCTTCCTTATTGGTCGATACGATGTTTCGAGTGCTGCGTCCTCCGTTTTCCAAAGAGCAGACCGCCACATCAAAACCACGGTCAAGCAGCAAATTTACATAGGTTTCCAAGCGGTTTGACGGAAAGCCACACATCTCCGTTCGCTGATTGCCGCCGATGGAACGGGAAGCAAGATTCAGCTCCAGCGCTTCGCTTACGGTCTGTGCGTCCTTGCCGTAAACCTCAAAGAAATCGCCCATTTGATACAGCACAAGGCTGTCGGGATTCGCACTCTTAATTTCGCTGTACTCACGGTAAGCGTCCGTAAAGCTGCTGCGCTCATTCTGCTGAACAAGCCGCATAAAGCTGTCCTTGCGTTCCAAGCGAGGCTGCGGATTTTGCACAGAGCGATCCATCAGCTCAACATTCCAGTCATCTACCCGTGTAATTTCAAACGGCTTTCCGTCTAAATTAACCTTATCGCCGATTTTATAAGTGGCAGAGAATAACGCTTTCTGCTGTTCCTGTGCCGCCGCCTGTTTGATCCTTGCGACCACATCTTCAGGCAGACCGTCCACATAGTAGTGGATTTCGCCCTCGTTGCTGATATGGGCAATATTCTGATAATCGCCGTTTTCTTCTACGGCTCTGTTCCAGACGGTAAGACCGTTTCCGAGATACCCCATACCAATGTCAAAGGCAGGTGCTTCAGCCGAATCAGCTTTTTCCTCCGGCTGAAGGTAATCGCCAAGTCCTTCGTTTCGGACAGCCTGAATATAATCGTCTTGCAGGATAGTGTCGGGAGTGATGACTGCTAAAACCTTGTTTTCCATATCCTCCTCAAAAGAGTAGGACGGGCTTAGATCACGGGGCGTAACATAGAATTTTTTAATATCCCCGTTGTAGCTCTGAACCGCCTGCTGGAACTTTCTTAAATCCCCGGCAGTAAAAATCTCCTGCGTTACCCAATACATCTCATTGCCGTTTACCAAAGCGGTTTCCTTGAAACGCATATTATGGGGAATGAGCTTTTCAAACTCGAAAGAATTGAAACGAGGCTGCTGCTCTGCAACCGCCGTTTGATTCGTTACCTTCAGGTGGTCGTTCAGCGGATTTTCCCGCACTCGGCGGTCAAATTCCGCCCTGTCCATTTCCTTATTAAACAAAGGAAACTGCGTGTCAAAAAGTCGCACCTGTTTATCATCAAAGGCAAGGATTTCGTATTCGTCAGCGCCCATATATACCGTATCGCCGAGATGATAGGCGTAGTGCGCTTCCTTCTGCGGATCGCTTTCAGCTGCCTGCACCGTTTCCTGTTCGGGTGGAGCAGAGGAGAGAATTTCACGATTTCTCTGTTTTTCGGCAAGTTCCGCTCGGCGTTCCTCCTGCTTTTCAAGCCACTGTGGGTAAATCTCTTTTTCCTTTGGATTAAGATAGCGGTCGAGGCGTATCAGTTCGGCAATCCGCTTTTCTACCTGAGTCCAAGTCAGCCGGATATGCGGCTTATCGTCCCCAATGCCTTTTGAGATCAAAATTCCTTTTCCGTCGTGCTGTTCATCAATGCCTGTGCCAACAATAACGGGATAAGCGCCGCCCCAACCGTATTCGTCTTTTAAGAAATCGGCATTTTCCTTTGCGGACAGACTTTTTTCAAACTGCTCATAGATACGGAATTTTCCCTCAGATATACCGCTCCCACGGGTAAGAATCGTATCAATGATCTCCTGAGAAAAAGAAAAAGCAGAGGGCTTTTCCTCTGCCTGCATATCCAAAAAATTCAGTTGTCCGTCCATAGACGGTAACGGCTTCATTGTATCCTGCAATTCGCCGAGCAGCCGCATTGCTTCAAAGTGCTGTGCGATCACGCTCCAATCATAGAAGCCTTGTGCTATTCGGTCTGCATAATTTCCCTCCCAAAGCTGAAGCACATTCTGCCAAGTTTTGTACCCGACTCGCCGCCCGTCGCTCAAAACCAGTTCGGTATGGTCGTTATTGAAAATGCCCTTGATATATTCGGTACGGGCGGCGTTATCGGGATTGTGTTCATAAAAAGCACGAATTTCCTCTTTCGAGGCTTTTAAGTGAGGAGTTGTGCCGAGGATTTCACGAATGGTATCGTCCCCGCTAAAAAACAGCAGGCTTTTGTCCTCGTTGCTTCGGTCGTAATAATCTAAGCGAAGATGACCTCCGCTTTCACGATTTCCTGCACTCTGTTCCTCAGATTGTTCATTCCCTGCACCCACTTCATCATATCCGCCGCTTTCAGGCTCTCGGTCAAGCCCTCCTGCGCCGCCATCTGCTTCATCAGGGTTTCTTCCAGCTTCATCGCTGTCTGCTCTGTTTCTGCTAAATGCTCCGTCAGAGTGCAGCTCGTCAGAAGATTGTAGTAACGGATTTTGTGATGTTCTTTGAGAAATTTCCGCCTCATCTGAGCGTATCTGCCCAAAGTTACCTCCGGCTGCTGCGGCATTGTCAAATCCGGCAGATTGTAGTCGCCCTGCATTGTGTATGTCAGCTCGTTCATCATCAAAACTCCTTTCGATTTTATTTTCAGCCTTATTGTATTCAGATTTTTCTCTGTCTGCAATGATGCGATTTTGCCTTTCAAGGGCAAGAACGGTACGGGAGATTTCCCCAAGCCCCATCTCCGCAATATCGCTTGACGCAATACCGAGGGCGTTTAAGGTTTCCGGCGTATTGAAATTTGTAATGACAGAGAAATCCTCCGCTTCAAAAAATGGCTCGGTATCTATCCCAAGCCTTGCCATCATCATATACGCCACGCTGTTTGTTACCGCCTTTTTATACATAGCAGTAATCATATCCTCCGAAAGACCGTAGAGAAAGCTGTCATCTGCGGCATACATCAGATCGCCCAAATAATCGGGGATATTATCTTCCACGGCGTTTTTAGCGGCGCTCAGCACTGCGTCCGCAAGGCTTTCCATGTTTTCCAGCTCGCCGAAGGTGTTTTCAAGGGATTCGATCACATCGTCCGTATATTCCGGTTTCATCTCCCAAATCGGGACGGGGCGGGAATAGCGGCTTGCGTGGGTATCGGAAATATCGAAGTAATGGGTTAAGCGCTGCCTGCTCCGGTCGGCGTCCTCAAATACGGCGATACCCTTAGCGCCACGGTTTACCCAACGCCCAAATTTATCGTTCCAGCGCTCGATCTCCAGCACTGCCGTTGCGTCCGGTCTTTGGGCGTAGATGAGAAGCTGCTCGTCAAAGCGCAGACGATAGTTCCGGCAGGCGCAGCGCAAAAAGGCTTGCCAATTCTCCACATCGGACACAACAGCGTGTGCGGTACGGCGGTACAGCTCGGAAATCAGGTCGTACTTTCGTGCCATCGGTTATGCACCTCCTATCTTTCATAGTCTTTCTGTTTCGGTTTTACGGGAATACCGTTTTTATCATAACTTTTCGGATCGGCGGCAGGGGTATCCCAACCGAACATTGAGCCTGCCTTCATTGCTTCTGCCTGACCTTTCGACAAGCCGAGTTTTTCGTTCATCTCATTCACAAGGGCGTTTGTTTCACTGGGCTTGCCGCCCTGAATATCCGTGCGGTAAAATCCGCTTTCGCCCTTTTTGACAATGCCGACGCAGTTTTCCGTCTGCACAAACACATAACACTGCTCCGGCAGAGAAGAACGGAGCGGGATCACGGTATTGCCGTTTTGCTCCATCCGCTCGGCAAACTCGCAGATGTGATAGAGATTGCTGCCAACTTCCAAATGATAGTCGTCAATATATCGGCAGGTGCGGTCAAGCTGTTCTCCGTCGCTCAGGATAATGCGAATTTTATCCCCGTCGGGAATTTTGAACTTTTCTTTGTAATCCGGCGTGATAAAGCGGATTCCACGGCTCGCCTTTTCCATATGGCGGTCGAGCCATTCCCGCACATAACAGTAGCAATAAAAATTGTAGTCCCCACGGGCAGGATTGCACCGTATCAGGAAAGCGTGTTTTTCGGTATCGGCACGAAAACCGTACTCGGTCGCATAGTTGCCCTGAAAGGTGCTGTCGGGATATTTCTCCGCATACTGCGCCATAGCCGTGCGGCTATTTAACAGTCCATATTCTTCGGAACGCAGGGCGTTGATAACCTCGTCCAGAGCGCTTTTGAACTCATCTGTTTTCAAATTCCGCCTGTGGTCAAACCAAGAGGAAAAGAACTCTTTACCGCCTGCGCCGAAGTCGCCACGAAGATACCCGATACTTCCGGTTTGTCCTTCGATCTGCGTACTTTGCCTGTAAGTGTATTTTTGTTCGTCCGTATGAAGCGGTCGAATTGTAAAAGCCATTTCTGTCTGCTCCTTTCCTTTATCTAAATCGTGTTTTCCTCTGACTGCTGCTCATCTTCAGCACCTCCCAAATAGGAAAAGAGCCTGTTTTTTGCGATCTGCTCCTGAAGCTCTGTGATAACCGTCATATCGGAAACGGATATATCGGGGATTTTCAAAATGCTTTGCAGGCTCAGCCCCTTCAAATCCTTTTCCGTTTTACAGCCGGAATCATAGAGCTTCGCCAGCACCTTTACTTTCTGCTGCAAAGCGGTGTTTGCGTTTTTCTTCGCTGCCATTTTCTTTTACCTCCCATCTTAGTTTTTAGCGTAGTCGGAATAGACACGCTGCATTTTGTGCCTTGCCCTGCGTACTTCGGGGGAACAGCCAAGTTCAGGGTACTTCGCCTGAATTTTTTGCCTTGTCCTTCGGATACTCTCAAAGCAGGGGATACCGTAAGCCTTGTAATTGCTCATCACATCTTCAAAACTGAAATAGCTGATACCGTGGGTATCATAGATACACGCCTTGCTGACAAGCAGATACAGCTTCATATCGTCATTTCGTGCTTCGGGGTGTTCCTTTAACACCGCAAGCACTCGGTTTTCAATCGTTTTAAGGTTTCTCATTTAAGCCTCCCAAAATAGAAAAAGGGGGCGGAGTTTTTAGGCCCCGCCCCCGCAGAAGTTCTTACTTTTTCTTTCTGTTACGGATCTGCAAAAAGATAAAGCCGCCTACGATAAAGACGACCAAAGCAATTCCGATAATCGCTTTCAGTTCCATTAGTTATCCTCCTTCTTCTTTTTCTTAAAGCCGATGATACCGCAGGCTGCTATGCCGACTGCCGACACGCCCGCAAGGGCAAGCCAAAGACCGAGCTTACTGTCATCTCCGGTTTTCGGCGTATCTCTCAGCTCATTGTGCATTTCAACGACCGTGGTAGAGCCTACCTGTACCGCAGCTTCCTTGTCGGCAGGCAGGATATACATAGCGGAAGCCGAATTGTTTACTTCGGAAATCTTATACTCGCCGATCCGCAGTCCTTCAATGAAAATCTCGCCGTTTTCGTCCGTTTCAAGGGTAACATCATATCCGTTTGCTCCGGTAATGCGGAAAGCAAAACCTTCCACCTTTCCGTCAGACGATGTTTTCACGATTTTTAAGTTCCCACGCATAGGCTCGTTTGCAAAGCCTTTGCCCTCTGTGTTTTCCACCTGATAGGTCTTTCCGTCCGTGTCGATAAATACCTCGTACACGCCCTCGTCACGGATATACGAATCCGGGCTTGCTGATTCCAAAATGAAGTAGCGCCCGTAGAGCAAATCGTTCATTTCATACTGCCCGATTTCTTTTTCGGTCAGTGTGCCGATCAGCTCGTCCTCGCTGTCCAGCTCGCCGTTATCGTTGGAGTCCTTATAGACCTCAAACACAGCGCCCGTCAGTTTCGTATCGGTATATTCAGCGTCCACCTTCGTAAGAGCAATATTGCCACGCACCAGCTCATTGACGATTTCAATTTCAACGACTTGTTCATTCTCCGAGATGTTCACATCATAGACGGTTTCATTAAGGACGAATCCAGTCAACGGCTTGATCTCACGGATATACCAGTTTCCGTAAGGTACATTCTCAAAGGCGAAGCTGCCATCATCGCCGGATACGACGGTCATCAGGGCATTTTCTTCGGTAAATTCCACATCATCCGTCTTAAACAGACCAATGAGCGCACCGCCGAGTCCCTCGCCATTCTCGTCTACCTTTTTGCCGGAAACCGAGCCATAGATCAGCTTGTTTTCCATCGGCTCTCCGTCATTTACGGCAATCACAACCGTTGCGGCTTCCTGTCCCGCATACTCAAATACAACCGGATATTTTTCACCGCTGAGCTGATAATGCTCGTCTGTCGCCAGCTCTTTTACATAATAGCTGCCCAAAGGCAGGTCAGTCCCTACGGTCGCTCTGCCGTTTTCATCAAGCGTGATGATTTCAAGCAGTCCGTCTTTCGGAATGGAAGTGCCGCTTGCGGATACAAGCTCCTCATCGGCGAACAAGCCAAAGCTGATATTTTTGATTTCGCCATTATTGCCGACACCAAACAGTTCGTTTGTCTCCAGCGTTTTTTCAAGGTTTACCTCAACCTTCTGCCGTTCATTGACAAAGGAAGTCGCCGTTTCGGTTACAGCTACATTCTGTCCGGCGTAAATCAGTTCTACGGTATGGACTTCACTGCTCAGCACCATTCCATAGCCTGCCTTGACCTCTTTTATCTCATATTTTCCGAGGTAGAGTTCCTTGCTTTTTGCAAAGCCGGTTTCATCGGTCGTAACCGTATCGACCAGCTCGCCCTTACTGTATCGGAGAGTTCCGTCAGGCGTTACCACATCTTCGGCGGCACGGATTTCATAAACGGTATCGGGAAGCCCCTGTGTTTCATAAACCGGCTGATAGATAACGGGAAGCTCCTGCCCGTTTTCCTCTGTCCCTCCGCTTACCGAAACGCCGAAGAATACCTCGCCCGTTTTCTCAATGGTAATTGTGCCTTTCTGCGGCATATTGGTTTTTTCGACTTTAATCACTGTTACCCCGCTTTCCTCAGAAGAATTTTCTTCTGTTACATCAAAATAGACGGGTGTGGAATCAAGGACATATCCATAAGGACTGTGTACCTCAACGATAGAATAGCCCTGACCGTAAGGCAGTGTTTCCGGCGTTACGAGCGAGCCGTTAGCGTCGGTATAGAAAGTGTCAACGGTTGTCGGGGTAGGATAAGTAAACTCCATCGTGATAAGATTGCCGGACGGATCATAAATCTGGAATCCTGCGCCCGCATAGGGAATGGTCTTGCCCGTTTCTGCGTCTACCTTGACTACTTGGATATAACTTTCAAAATTGCTGTTGTTAATCAGATAGCGGTAGGTCTGAGCGTCCTTTGCGATGAACACATCAAAATCGTCCATCAGCTCTCTGCCTTCCCAACCGGATACCTGATGAACGGTATAAATACCGTAAGGCATATCCTTTGTCTGTGCAAAACCATTCTCATCACAAATGAGCGTATCACGCTCGGATTCCTTTGCATTGGCAAAGCTGCCTGCTGATTTAAGATACACTTCAAAAACAGCGCCTTCTTCGGGAGTTTCAATCTGTGTGTCACCATTGTCGGTATGTTTGATAATGGCAATATTGCCCTTGATGACCTGTTCGTTTACATCATTTGCGGTCTGATTATGCTCAATGGTATAAAGCTCCGGCTCTGCGCCGACCTTATGGACAGTCGGATCAAGCAAATACCCCTCACTTGGCTCCAGCTCCTTGATTGTCCAATCCGAGTCGCAAATATATTCTTTTGTGACAAACTGACCGTTTTTATCGGTGTAGTATTCGTCAATGAGCTGATCGCCCTTGAAAATCCCGTATTTTGCGCCTGCGAGAGAGGCGTTGCCCTGAGCCGTTCCCGTCTCAGCGTCGCTCTTGGTCACGGTAACGGTAAACTTCTTCAGGATATTCGTGAAATTGCGGGTAGTGACTTCATTCCACTTGACGGGTGCGGTCTGATCTGCGGGAACGACATAGCGGATTGCGGTATCCACTTCCTCGATGGTGTACGGCGTTGTGCCGCTAATCAGCACATCTTCAAAGATCGCCACACCGTTTTTATCTGTAACCGCATACTCGTCCACGGCAATACCTGAGAGCGATGTGCCGTAAAGGTGGAAGGTCACGCCCTCATTGAAGTTATCCTCCGAGGATTTGATAACCTCAATATCTCCACGCTTCAGCGTATTATTGAAATTGACTGTCGCAACCTGCCCCGCAACTACGGTTACTCTGCGGGACTCCTGCGGCTCGTAGCGGTCATATTCCTGCTCGGTTACGGTATATACTCCGGGCATTAGGTTATCTACCTGAATCTGACCGCCGTTTTCTGTTTTAACGGTTTTATCAATGCCGTTGCCCTGAATACGGAAGGAAATTCCGTCAACTTTTCCGTCCTCACTGGTTTTGACGATTTTCGCCGAGCCATAGGAAACCTTTAATTTAAGGAATCCCTTAACCGGATCGTTGACCGTCTGAGCATAAGTTACGGTATCCTGCACACCGCCGTCCGGTCCATAGATACCGTCTGTCCAAGTGATAACGCCTTTCCTATGAGCCGTTTTTTCAGCGGTGATAGTAAGTCCATCACTCGGCGCTTTATCAGCGGTGATTGTCAGCTTATTGCCACTTACGGAGAAATGAACTCCCGAATTATTGGACGAAAACTTATATCCGGAAAGGACATTGTTGCTATCCGTCAGCGTAACCGTGTACTTAGAGCCATCCCATTCCAATTCAATCTCCTGTGCGCTTCCCGGCGTTTTTGTCAAAAAGCTCGGAAGTTTGGAATGCTTCTGCACACTCGCCGCCATTGAATTGTAGTAGCTCATAATCTTGTCATACAGGGGGTGATTGGTGCTGATCTGTTCCAAAACAGCGTCTTTTCCGCCTGTGCTGACCTTATTAAAGTTCTCGTCACGCTCGCCGACAACGGTTTCCCAAATGAGAAGCTGTGTAGCGACTGCGTGAGCCAGCTTATCGCCGCCCTCGTTCTGAGAACGCCACGAGGTTGAGATTGTTCCCGTATAGCCGTATTGGAAGATACGACCAATGAACAGCTTAATATCGTCAGGAGAAATGGTGCTGTTATAGGACGAAGGGTAGTTGTCCCAAAAATCCTCGCCCTTTTTGGTAAAGCTGTCTCCGGTCTGCTGCGGGACGCCGATCTCAATGCAGTAGCAGATATTTCCGTTGTACGATCCCATCGCACGGACGGTTGTATAACGGGAAGTGCCTGTTTTCCAGCCGTTCATAAGGCTCAGGTTGCTGTGTCCCCATTCGGCGTTGTAATTCGAGTCCCCGTCACGGGGGAACGAAACGAGATATACATCATCGGTTTCTTCGGCGGCATAAGCTGTTGTACCAATCCCCACAAGGGAAGTCACGCACATCAGAGCCGCAAGAAACAACGACATAATGCGTTTTGGTTTCTTAATTTTCATCTGAAATCCTCCTTGAAATGAAAAAACGCACCGTTTTTTCGGTGCGTTCTCTAAATGGAATATTAAATTTAAGCATAGCCGATATAGATGTCATAGATTCCGTCGGAGACTTCCTCCGCCCAAATCCATACGGCTGTGATTTCTTCGTCAGCCTTGTACCGATCTAAGCGACTGTGAATATCCCTTTCAAGATATTTGCAGTGCGCTCCGGCACGGATCGGATTATCCCAACAGTAAACCGCCTCGCTGTCTAACAGAAGCCCCACGCTCTGAGCGTAACCTTTTGCAAAGGAAATCCAGTAGTCAATGTCAAAGTCAGTTTTAGTTTCGCTCGTCGTTTCTTCCATTTCAGGCGGCTCAGGCGTTTCACTTTCTTTTGGTATATCCGGCTGCTGTGTAGATACGGAATGTTCGGTCTTATCCGCTTTATCGGGTTGTTCGGCGGACTGTGCCGCCTGCCCGCTTTCAGAAACAGTCTGAGGCTGTTCGGAGCTGACCGTATCCGTTTCCGTTGTTTCTTCCTGCTTTTCCGGCTCTGATTCCTGTACGGCTTCAGGCGTTGTTTCAACCTCTTTGCTTTCCTTTCCCGCAGGCGCTTCGGATTCAGAGGTGCTTTGAACACTCTCCGAAAAAGAAAACGGATGCGGCTTATCTTCATTCGGCGGGGCATTGTTGCAGCCTGCAAACACGATCAGCAAAAGAGCCAATAAAAAAACAATTGTTTTTGTTTTCATTGCGTTTCACTCCTTTTCTGCCGCCATTGTAATGCGAAACAGCATTTCAGGCAAAGGTGTGAAACGAAGGTTAATCTTACATCATAGGACATACCTCCTGTGTTTTGGAATGGTGCGTTTTTCTGAGATAGATTGAGTCAGATGAGATAGCTGTAATCAGGAGAGATAGTTTTATTCTTTCGGATAGTGAGATAGTTTAGGGGTTGGAGTGTGAGGAAGGGGGAAGAAGAAAAACACACTCCGCCTTACCTGCTGTCACGCTCGGCACGGTTACGCAAAAACTTGTTGTAATGCTCCAGCGCCTTGCAGACATACTCCTCCGTTTGGTTGATGGGGATATTTTTCGGGATCAGGCTTCGCACCCTGTCCCCACGCAAAACAATCTTCTCACGCTGATTCGGCTTTTCCTCGCTCATAATCGCAGAAATCGCTTCTGTTGTCAGCTTGCCTTCCTCGAAAAATTTCCGCATACGGATTGCCTGATCGTGAGACGGGGTACAGTCGTTCAAGTCGATTTCGTCCACCAAATCCCTCTGGCAGTCCTCGTTCAGATAGGACAGCTCAACGGCAGGGCGCATTTTAATCCTGCCCTCGTCCACAAATTCAAGCAGTTCGGGAACAAGGTTTGTAAGACGGATATATCTGTGTATCTGATTTCGGCTATCGCCACATTCCTCGCTCATTAAATCAAGTGATTGCTTACCCCGTAAATCAATCCCCACTGGGGATGAATTTTCTTTTCTCGGTCTGCCTGCCTGTCTTTTCATAGCGTCAAGCCGCATTTTATATGCGTGGGCTTTTTCCGAGGGAAGTATCTGCGACCGTTGGAAGTTGCTTTCGACCATTAAAATCGTAGCTTCATCACGGTCGAGGTCTACTACCTCACATCTGAGCGTTTCAAATCCGGCAAGCTCACAAGCCTTTTTTCGCCTGTGTCCTGAAATAAGCTCGTATCTTCCGTCCTCCTTCTGCCTTACGGTAGCGGGAGTAATCACGCCACGCTCTTTGATACTTTCCACAAGCTGAAACATATCCTCATCTTCCCGCACCTTAAACGGGTGGTCGGGGAAATCGTCGATTTCCTCAAGCGGAATATCCCTGATTTTAGACAGCTTCGCTTCGTCCCTTTCCTCCTGAGAGGAAAACAGCTCATCGAGCGTGTTCGTGGGCAGCGTGAAGTCGCTCTTTCTGCCTGCCATCGGCTAACACCTCCTTTGTGAAACCGGCGTAAGCCTTAGACACCGGACTGTTCGGCTCATAGGCGTAGATACTTGTGCCTTTAGAAGATACCTCTGCGGCTTTTACGGCTGCCGGAATCATTGATCTATATATCCTGATATGGCTGCCGAAATTTTCCCTGAGTGCTTCCACTGTGCTTTTCGCAAGATTTGTCCTTCCGTCCACAAGCGTCAGAAGAATACCGTCGATTTTCAAATCGGCGTTTGTGTGTTTCCTTACTTTCGCAATCGTCCCCAAAAGCTGCGTCATTCCCTTAGCGGGAAGATACTGCGCCTGAACGGGGATAATCACGCTGTCAGCCGCCGTAAGAGCGTTAAAGGTAATCATACCCAAGCTCGGCATACAGTCAATAAGGACATAATCGTACTTGTCTTTTACAAGGCTCAGATAATTCTTCAGGACGCTCTCTCGGCTCATCGCTGTTACAAGCGTCATTTCCAATGACGATAGACTGAGATTGGACGATACAAGGTCTACTTTCTCTTTATGGTGCAGAATACCGTCAAAGGGATTTTGCTCCTGCTCCGATATGATCGCCTGTAACTTCTCTGTCAGCGTTACGGAAAGGCTGTCGCTATCCCTCCAGCCGAGGCAGGTCGTTAAATCACCCTGCGGATCAGCGTCAATCAGAAGCACTTTTTTTCCTTGCATAGCAAGTCCGACGCCTAAATTAACCGTAGTCGTGGTCTTGCCCACACCGCCTTTTTGATTGGTGACTGCGATAATCGTAGCTTTCTTTGCGATAACATCACCCCGCCTTCGGTGAACCGCGCGCAAAGTCGTGGTTCGTCTTGTTCTGATAGTAGAGGTTCATGGTGGTGGGCGCATTGTAGAGCATCGCCAGCAGATACTGCTTCATGTTCCGCACCGGGGCGGTGTTTTCTGCCAGAGAATCCAGCACGAAGCGGATGTGGTCGGCGTTCAGCTTTTTCAGCCGACTGCGTACCACCTCGGTGGGCTTATCATCTCCAGCAATCCGCAACATCTTGCGTTTGGTGGAACAGGTATCCACAAGCAGGTCTACGATCTGGTAGATTGTATCCTCATCGTCCGGGCAGAGTCGGAGCAGAAGTTCTACCTCCAATGCCTGATAAAAATAATCCTCAAGCTGCTCCCGGATGCCCCCGGAATAGATGGGGTCAGGATCGTTCCACTCTGTTTTATTCTTATCAGTCTTATTTGCTTGCGGTTTTGGCTGCTCCAGAATTGCGCTTTCGGCAGCACCAGAATTGCTGTTTGGGCAATTCTGTACTTGCGCTTTTGGCAGTCCAGACGAAAAGTCCTTGACGTAGATCAGGCTGGGTCTGCCCAGACCACGGCGTTTGCGCTCGATGAGGTCGATGTCCTCCAGTTCCCGGAACAGCTTGACCGCCTTGTGTTCGGCGCAGCAGAGGGATTCCTGCACTTCCCGGACGGTGTAGATGATATACACCCGCCCTTGTTCGTCCAGCCAGCCGTTTTTCACAGACAGGCTCATGCGGTCAAGCAGGATGCCGTACAGGATTTTTGCATCGGTTGACAGATCTTGAAACCGCTGCTCCTGAAAAAGAGCCTTTGGAATGCGGAAGAACGAAAAGAGTTCTCCGGC
>ERZ506754.485-NODE-485-length-21796-cov-3.917437_pt1 | contig 21796 bp, 18 predicted proteins | sample MGYA00513043_ERZ506754 | MGnify/ENA metagenome assembly ERZ506754 | reverse complement strand
AAGCCGAGCTTCAAGGCAAAGCATGAAGCCGAACTTGTGATCTTTGAGGCGGCGCGGAGTACGCTGCTTGCCATGCAGGGCGATGAAAAACTGCCGAGCTTGAAGACGCTGCAAGCGGAGCAAGCGCAGCTCTTTGAAGAACAGGAACGGCTATATGCTGAACGGAACAGGTTCAAAAAAGAAGCAAAGCAAATAGAGACGATCAAGTCTAATGTTGATACGTTCCTCTCTCCTTCTGCTGACCATGACCGTGATCATCGGCGCAGCACACAGCGCGAATAATCTCTTCAAAAGCAGGGCATCTCCTGTTGACCGGAGATGCCCTGCATCCTTGAGAGAAGGTTCGAGAAGTTGAAACTTTTTCTTTAATTTCTGCATCAACGGATTGCTTTTGAGAATGAAATCCAGTATAATATTATAAACGATGTTGAATGCAAGCAAGCGAAAGGATGGTTGCCGTGCGCATAAGCTATAAGAAACTATGGATGCTTCTTCTGGAACGCGACATAAAGAGGGCTTCTCTACGACATGAAGTAGGGTTGTCTGCCGGAACATGGACAAAACTGAATAAGGGGGAAGAAGTGTCCCTCTCTATTTTGCTGCGCATTTGTGATTACTTGAACTGTGACATCGGAGATATATGTGAGGCTGTGCGAACGGACAAGAACTGAGTCCGGTTTTTCGTACAGCTCTTTTTGTAAAATAGGTAAGATTATTGTCGATGGCAAAGCTAAATACACCGACTGGTCTACCCGTGATGACATTAAGGCAAATCTGCAAGTTGACCTCATACTGCTACTGGATGAATTTGACTATCCCCCCGTAACCATTGATGATGTCTACAAGGAGGTTCTGGAACAAGCTGAAAACTTCAAAAAGTACGCTCAATAACCCGCGTTCCATCGAAAGGAGTAGATCATGGGCAATTCAGTCATGTTGAATGGCGTCGAATATGCCGGAGAACAGATTGCCTACAAAGACAGCACCTATGAGCTTGTGTCAAAGGTCGCTTACCTGATCGGCGTCCCGCTTCGTATTTTCCAAAATGAACACGAGCCGCCGAAGATAGAGATATACAACCGGCTTGAACAGGATAAAAATGCCCGTATCATTCGTAATCTATGTATCATCCGCACCGCCATTGAGCGCAACTACCGGAAAATAAATGACATCATGCGGATGGAATACCGTGGGCTTCTTTCGATGCCGGAGATCCTTCCAACATCCAGTATGCAGCAGCTTTCAAATGACGGAATCAGCTTTATCAAAAAGTCGAGTACAAAGCTATGCCACCACATTATCGAGATCAACCGGCTGATTTCAGACCGCATTAACAACTGCAAGAGCCTCTTTCCAATCTGGATTAACTGGGCGTACATAAAAGAGCTGTTCATCATGCCAAACGGTTTGACAGAGGACGGAACGAAAGATGCTGCCGATATTTATTACGCAAGTCTCTCCTACTACCCCTATCAAATGTATATCAACTGGGTACCGATGGACGAGGGTAATGTCCTCTATAATGATAAGAAGTTTGCTACCCTGCTTTATCAATGGCATTGCGACGCCTTCACGGAATACAGTAAAGTCTCTGATGCAGGGGCTTTTGTAAAAAACAATATCTACGACTTCATAGATGACAGCGAGAAAACCGTATTGGTGGTGGACTGCGAAAACTCCGACCCGTACAAACTGTGTGCCACGCTCAAAAATCTTGATTATGAGGTCATGCAGAAGATTACGGCGATCATTCTCTTTGATGACGTACATACCGCTACGGCATGGCGGATTCTTGAAAACTACACCCGCATCCCCGTTGAACATATCATGATTGAGCGGATCAAGCAGAACAAATCACTGGTAGACATCAAGCTCACCGCAAGAGCCTGTCAGGAACACTACCAGAAGCAAGTGGATTCCTTCGTCATCGTCTCAAGCGATTCCGACTACTGGGGGCTGATTTCTTCCTTACCGGACGCCAGATTCCTTGTCATGATTGAGCGGGAAAAATGCGGACCGGATATGAAGGCAGCACTTGCAGAATCAGGGATATTCTACTGCTATCTGGATGACTTCTACTCCGGCAACAGCGAGGACATCAAGAAAAACGCACTGTTCAAGGAGATGTACCGCTGGATTGACAACTCCGTTCACCTGAACGTCAACGATATGTTTGATGCAGCTCTGCGAAACACGAGGATCGAAATGTCTCCCGCAGAGCGGCGGCAGTTCTATGAGAAGCACATCAGGCACATGACGCTGACCATCGACGAGAACGGAAACGTCAGCATTGAACTGAAACGCGGATAGCCTTGGTTTCTATTCCGGGAGGAATGTGGATGGACAACAGATTATATTTTGGATTCAATACATCGGAGGAACGGAAAAAGCGCAGAAAAGCAGAGCTGTACTCCATGAGTGAGCAAGTCAGCACCTTCTTTTGGGATGAAGCCCCGCAGCATGGATTGGAAATGCGTGAAGGGCAGCAGGATATGTCCTTTGAGATTGTGGACGCCCTCATAAACGATCAGCATTTTGCGATTGAAGCTGGCGTGGGCATTGGCAAGTCCTTTGGCTATCTTGTGCCGGTGCTGCTGTACAGCAAACGCATGAACAAGCCGGTCATCATCGCAACCTCGACCATTGCGCTTCAAGAACAGCTCTGGCGCGATGTCCACGCGGTAATGCCCCTTCTTGGGCTGAACAGAGATGTCATCCTCGCAAAAGGACAGACCCATTATCTCTGCAACAAACGCGCAGATGAATATATGTGTGATCCGAAAGCAGACCCACCGGACGCGCTTAAAGAAGGAATCAAGCAAAAGTATGAGGAACGCAAGGATTTCCCGGAGGTTTTGCCGCAAGGCGTCTGGGACAAGGTAAACGTGCAGCGGTTCAGCATGAAGAATTGCGGCTCCTGCGAAAAGAAATGCAAGTATTACAAGGTCCGTGCATCGTTAAAATACACGGACGGTGTTGTTCTGTGCAATCAGGACTTTCTCACCCAGCATCTCATGAAGCTCCGGCGCGGTCAGGACGGGCTGATTAACGCCGCCGCTGATCTGCTTGTCGTGGATGAAGCGCACAACTTAGATGATAAGGTGCGTAGTGCTACAACGGAACGTTTCGGACAGGGTATGCTCTTTGGGATGATCAAGAGTGCATTCTATGAGCTGCGGTCCTCTGACCAGAGCAGTGTGTCCGGTGAAAAGCGAGAGGCAGAGAGCGCGATCATCGCCTTCTATAACTGCCTGAAAGCGCAAGTCCAAAAGCAGATCAACGAGGCAGAACAGGATATGCGCTATGCTGACCGCTTTTTCTTCGACCAAAACGGCAGTGCGGTTGAGCTGCTTACCGAGATGAACGCCGCCATACATAACCTTTCGTCCAGCATTCAGATTTATTCCAGCATGGATTTCAGAAACAACCGTTCCTTTGCTGCCTCTGATGATCTGGATGCCGTCAGCGAGTCCCTTTCAGAGCTTCTTGACCAGATAGACGATATGCTGATCTGGATTGAGCAGCACGGCAGCAACACGGAACTCGTCTATTGCCCTAAAAACACGAAAGAAATTGTGAGCCGCCTATACTTCAATGGTGATGAAAGAACCATCTTGACCTCTGCCACGCTGACGAACGCCACGAGCGGGTCTCTGGAAGAACAGTATTCCTACTTTATCAGCAATACCGGCTTTCCGGTTGGTGAACGCGGCTGCTTATCCGAACCGAAGCCTTCCCCATATCCATACGATGAACACGCCATGATCTACTATTGCGACGATCTCCCGCACCCGACCAGAGAACATGAAGCCTTCATTGAAAAGGGCGTGGAGCGGCTGCTTGAGATCCTGAACATTTCCAACGGGAAGGCACTCGTGCTGTTTACGGCGAAGACCGACATGGAAGAGGTCTACTCCATTCTCAGTGAGAAAAATCTTCCGTACAAAGTCCTGATGCAACAGCCGGGATCGTCGCAGGACAAGGTGCTGAATGAGTTTAAGGAAGATACGAACTCCGTGCTTCTGGGGACGGGCGCATATTGGGAAGGTATCAGCATTGAAGGAAAAAGCCTTTCCAATGTCATCATTTTCCGGCTTCCGTTCCCTGTCCCCGATCCAATTATCGAGTATAAGTGTTCCGTCGCAAAGGATGCCCTGATGGATGTCCGCGTTCCCGAAATGATTATCAAGCTCAAGCAAGGTATCGGGCGATTGATCCGCAATTTCACAGACACCGGCATTGTCTGCATTATCGACCGAAGACTGCGGGACAAGCCGCCGGAACGCTATCATGACATTACATGGGACTCCCTGCCTATCAAAAATCGGACAAGCAGTTTGGACGAACTGAGGAAGTTTTACGAAGGTCTGCCCTCAGCCAAGGAATGATGATACAAACGGCAGTCTCTTCGGAAACATAGAGCAGCCCCCCAAAAAACGACAATCAGAAAACGGAGGTGTATCATGTTGTACAATGAAAATCTGCACGAAGAAGAACAACATCTGATCCAGCAGATTGCCGAGCAAACAGAGAGAGGAAAAATCGACTGGGAACTAACAGAGTACAATCCGCTGTCCTTTCTGAATGAGGACAAGATAGACAAAAACCCAGCAGTAATCTGTCAGTCCTTCTCCTTTGAAGCGATCATCGGCGGATCCCGTTACGAACTTGATGTCATGGAGAATATTGATGTGCCGTCCGGTATGGGAGACTACACCATAACCTTGACGCGGGATGAAATCGAAAATTATCTAAAAATTGAGGATGCGCTTTCCTTTGACTGTGACCGCTATGAATGCACACCGGAGGAAGTCGCAGAGCGATTTGCGGACAGCCCCATTGTCCGTCTCTGCAACGCCATCATTCCTGCCACGCTTGGGCAGGAGGATTTAGAAGAGGTCTTCACATGGGCAAGGTTTTTCAACGAGACTGGCATTTCTGCAAAGCTAATGAATCATCCGCTGACCAAGCTCTGTGAAAAGCTGTTCGACGAACACCGTCTGATGGACTTCCATCGCTGCGTCTTGGATGTGGACTATCGAAAGCTGCTCCTAAATGAACTGGCTCATAACTAAGACACGGAAAAACGCCCCCGACACTGTGCCAGACGCACAGTGCCGGGGGCGTTCCCGTTTCCAGCGATTTATTTTTCTCTCGGCAAGGGACTGTTCATAAGGTGACACTTTCCGTTTTACGAAGCCGCGAAAATTCAAAGTGTTCCGTGGAGATGTTCACTGGGCAGCATACGCCGTACACGTTTCCAATAATCACTGAGCAGTGCAATGGGTATTCGCTATCGGGAAATACTTCACGGTTTTCACAACTCTTAATTCAGGAGTGGGATTTTTGCCTTATTCCCGCGTGACATCAAGGGAAACCGGATTGATAACGATGATAGATTTGCCCTTTTTGTGGGCATATCTCACGGTGTTCCCGGTACCGCTGGGGCATCCATTCCATACTGCGAGAATATAATCGGCGTGATCGACCATGTACCGATTTCTCTTGTCCATGCAGTCCGGCGTGTACTCCCGTTGCAGCATGGTCTCCTTGTCACACTTTGCCGCGATATTATAATACCGTTCCCGTGAAGCCACAGACCATTTGATCGCTTGTGTCTCACAAGGGATTGCGCTTTCCAGAGTAATGCGAGGGTATTTTGATTTCAAATCGAGTACAATTTCCGCAGCGTACATATCGACGCCAAGAGCCATGCCGGTAATAAAATGCGTGACGCCCTCGTTCTCGATGAGTGCTACAATCTGATCCCGCATAACAGACTTCAAAGAAGTACAACGCTTATCGGATTCATCAAAGCCGAACGGAAGACTCTGCGGTCTATGACCGGTAAACGCACAAGTCTTGCCTTGAACGGATTGCTTTTCAGCTTTTTGAGCAGACTTTCTAAACTCAATAATGCGCGACATGACACCCCTTCTTTCACTCTTTTGGTAGGTAACTCCATTCTATCACCCTCATCACGGACAGTCAACGCATTGTCGTTAGTAAAATCAACGACGTCGTACCGTGGATAATGACACCGCCGTTAGGTACACTAAATGCAAAGGTGGTGAGGCTATGCGAGAGAAGAAGGACATCAATATTGAAATCGGCGGCAATATTCAAGTGGCAAGAGAACAGGCGGGCTATACGCAGGACACGCTCTCAGAAATGCTTGGCATGACGCCGAATCACCTGAGTGCTATTGAGCGTGGTGCTTCCGGTATTTCTCTTGAAGCCTTGCAGCGTCTTTGCCGTTTGCTGGGCGTCAGTGCGGACCGAATTATCTTTGGGACCGATGAGCCAGAAGCGGAAGCCCTTGCGCTTGCCAGACGTATTTCGGATATAAAGCCGGAATACCGGCAACAGGTTCAAGAGCTGCTGTCCGCTATTTTGAATATGTCGTAAAAAAAGAGCCTCTGCCGACACCCAAAACGGGCATCGACAGAGGCTTTTGGTTCGTTTTCCGGGCATTCAAACAAGTGCCGAAATCGACACTTATTTCCGCGCTAAAGAAGAAACTGCGCAGGGAATACAATCACTTAGGTTGGTCAATTTGCGCCGCTCTGGGGCTTGCAATCACAGGCTTTTTCGACCCCTAACTGTCTACACTGCGATGCCTTGCGGGAGAAGTGCGGACAGGCGATGAGATCCGCACGGAAGCTCTGCTTGCAGCTATGGACGCAGCGGACGCAGAAGCGGTTATACTTCCGGCGTCCGCTGTCCCCGATGAAGAACGACCACTCCTGCCGCCATTTCTGACTTCTGCTCACAGCTCAATCTCTCCTTTGTGCTTTTTGGGAGGGCAGCATTCCTTCTGCTTTTCAGCCTTTGCAGACTTGAGCCTGTCCATGATGGAGGACTTCTCGCCCCTTTCGGGGGCTTTGACCTCTGCGGTCTTGTCCTCCTTCGGACCGTTGTTGATGATCCCATCAATCATGCCGTAGTCATCCTCCATCGACATCTCCGCCGCCTTGAGGTAGTTTTCCTTCTCAAGAGCCGCCATCCAGCTTTCCTTGCTGATACCGAGCATTCCGCCCTTTGCTGCATGATCGGCAATCTCCTTGGCATCTACGCACAAGCCCTCGGTGTTATCGGAATAGAGGCGGTAAACCTCGCAGCCCTTCTCCAAAGCCTTCTCTGCCGCCTCCTGCCCAGCGGGAAGAATGCCAGCCCATGCGTAGCCATAGTCCTTCATATCCTGAACGGAGAGCGCGGGATCGGGCATTTCCGGCACTTCCTTGACCTCAAGGTCGAGAAGGCGGAGCGTGTCATCGTCAAAGCCGTTGTAGACATCATCAAGGACGAGCTTGCCGCGCTCATCGACGATGATGCAAGCCGCCTCATCGCCGTAGGCGTCATGCTCCATCAGGTAAAAGCTGTGACCGCCGACCTCGTGCCGGTCAATGGCGTGCCACGTCCCGATGTGACCGGCAACCGTCAGACCGGAGGTGTCGGCATTCATCTCAAAGTCCTTCTGCTCGGTAGCTTCCTGCTTCTGCTGCTCCTTCGAGATCATGGGGATCGCAACAATCTTATCGCCCAACTTAACAAACTGTTCCGGCACTTTGAAGAGGTCAGAGAACTTCTGCATCTGCTCTACGGTCAGAGAGCCGAAGCTGTCATCCGTCAAGCCGACTACCATGAATGTTCCGGCAACAACGTCGTAGATGTCACCGTCCTCATCCCGCAGAGCGCGGTTCAGGGGCAGACCTTCCAGCTTGCCTTCCTCATTACAGATTAAGGCAACCGGGTCTTCGTAGGGGTAAATCGCCTCGATGCAGCCGCCGACCTCATGCTGCAAGGACTCCAGACCGGAGTCAATCTCCTTCACATAAGGCTCCTTTCCCGGCTCAACGATGAGAACGGCAATGGTGCTGTCACGCTCGGCGGCTTCCCCTGAGCCGGTAATCCGGTATTCGTCGGGAATATCATCAAGTTCCCCGTCAAACTGCCTGTTCCAGCGTTCGCTTGCGACGCGGACATAGCCCTCATCGGTGAAGCGCCCCTGCTCATCCATCGCAATGTCGCGCCCATAGCGTTCATAGTCGATGTAGTTTGCCAGAGGACCGAGATCCTTTTCAGAGTAAATACCGGCTTCGTGGGCGTAATAGTAGCCGAGATCGGATTCGTCGTTGATACCGGGCATGATGTCGTAGCAGTCCAGATTGAACGTCAGGTTGATGAGATCGTCGATGTCGTTGACCTCATCGCAGCCAGCCTCCATAACGGCAACGAGCTTTTCCTGATCGCTCAGGGAAAGCTCGTCAATCAAAGCGGCGAGGTAGTTGAGCTTATCAAGGCTCTCGTACTCGCCAAGCATCTTCTGAACGCCATAGATCGGGCATTCGTAGTCGGTGATAAACCACTCTTCATAGGGCTGACCGAACTCATCCTGCTTGCCGATCCCGATGCGCTCAAAGACCTTCTGCATCTCTTCTTCGGTGGTGGGGAGTTTCACCCACTCACCAACCAGCATACCCTCGTTGTACTTGCCAAGGTTCGTGACGAAGGCTTCAAAATTACCGTCCAATACTGGCATAGGCATCCTCCTTTCAGTCATCCACCATGCCGTCCGGCATGATATACAGTTCCTCAAACTCCGCGTCGGTCATGGCTTCGAGCTTCCGGACGGTCTTATACATCAGCTCCGCAATCTCACCGTCCATGTCGTTCAGGGTGACGCTCTTCATATCGTCGATCAGCCGCTTCCGGCTGGACGTGTTGAAGCAGCACATCAGGTTGAGTTCTTCTACGGTAAAGTTTTTCATATCAGAGTTCCATATCCTTTCCTTTCAATTTCTGCGGCTTCGGTGTGCGGGGCGGCTGGGCTTTCTGTGCGGATTTCAGCTTGTCGCGGATGGATTCGCGGGCAGCGGGCTTCTTGGGGATGGTGTCGTAGATGGCAGTCCCGGCATCCTCCACATAGGAGCGGACATACTGGATACTTTCAGAAAAGCGAATGGGGCGGTTCTTGTCCTCAATGTTGGTCAGCCGGACTTCATCGGCAGCAAAATCAACCGCGTCGATTCTGCACTTGATGCCATCCACATTCAGCGTCGCGCCGACAGGAATGTAATCTGCGGCTTTGAGTTCCTTGAAGGTCTCGCCGTCCTTGCTGAGAAAGACATCCACGCCGGACTTCCAGAGCTTATGAGAACCGGCTACCCATGCGGCTTCACGGAAGCCAGTAACCGGCATGGAAGGCTTGCCGCGCACCTTCTTTTCAAGGAGTTTTGTGCCGAGAAGCGGCGCGGCTTTCTCCGCGTCCTTGCCGTACAGCTCAAAATAGCCATTCTGGGCAAAGCAGACCAGCACGTCGGGATGTACCTTTTTGACCGCTTCGTACTTGCGGAGTTCTGCGACGGGCAGAGGTGCAAGAGTTTCCGTCCTCTCCGCCTCCGGCAGTCTGTCACGGCGGCTTTTCTGCTTGGACAGCACTTCCGCCAGAGCATCCGCGTCCTTCGGGAGCGTCTGGTGGGTTTGTACGCCGCCATGCTCACCGACGAGAGCCATTGCTGCATCGAAGCTGCTGCGGCAGGGTGCATCCAGCACATAGCCGTCTGCGAAGGTCAGCCGGTCATGATCCGGCGCAACCGAGTCCTGCGCCACATTTGCAGCCTGTTCCCGGTAGTTGATCTCAAAGACATCTCCGAACACCTTGCCGCGCTTGACGGCTTTCGGGATGATGACGCGGGCAATGCACTCGTCATAGGTCTGTTCCGCATAGAAACGGAAGGTGTTGTGATCTCGCGTTCCCTGAATAAAGACCTGATTTTCGTTGAGACAGTGCGTTCCATGCGGACGGCAGAACCACATCAGCGTTTTGTCTTCGGGATTCCGGCTTTCGGCAGCGCGGCGGATGATGCGCTTGTCGATGTCGAAGTCTTCCTTGTAGCTGTCTACATGACTGTCCACGAGCTTCTGCAGCTCCGCAACGATGTCAACGTCTGTGTATTTCTTCATGCGTCTCCTTTCTCACAACTCCATGTCGTGCGTTTTGGATTTGACCGGTAACTTCTTCTCCGGCTGCTGTTTCGCGGCAGCTTTTAGCTGATCGCGGATAGAGGGCTTTTCCTGCTTCTGCTCCTGCTTGACGTATTCCAGCGTCGGCAGCAGCTCACGATAGCAGCCCTGTGTTTTCCTCGCCGCATGACGGCGATGGATTTTGAACAGCGGCTCACCGTTCTGCGTAACCGTGTTGCCCTCGATCCTGACGCCGTTCCGTGCCAGCAGATTGAAGGAATGGTTAGAGGCGCGATAGGACGCCCGCATACCGTCGTTGTTATAGGCGATCTGCCCCTTGAGCGTGTCCATGACGGCGGCTTTGATCTCCTTCTCTTCGGCAGTTAGGCGGTGCGCCTGGGGCGCTTTCTCTGCTTCCTCCGGCAAGGGAGCAAAGGGAGACTTGACCTCCACGGTTTTTACCTCAATAGAGGTGATCTCATCGTTCTCCCACGCAACGACCTCCGGGTCTCTTTCCTCCGTTTTCTCAGAAACAGCTTCCTTCTGGGGTTCGGTCTGCTGACGGAACGCATCGACGAAAAGTGCCGTCAGTCCGGGATTGGGTTTATCCACAAGGAAGCGGGAGGCATTCTCCGGGCAGACCTCAACACTCTTCGCCCACTCCTTGAGCGGCTGCGGAATGCGTCCGTCGAAGTCTTTCTGCTGAATGGTGTTTGCGAGGACATACCGGACGCGCTCCGGAGAGAACTGCTCAAGGACACTTTTCACGGCAGCATCCGCATCCAGCCGGTTATCTCCGTAGTTGGTGCTGATTGTCGCCTCAATCGCTCTGCGGCATTCCACGTTTGCGGCGAGAGAAGCACGATATGACTCCAGCTCATCGGCTTCATAGGCGTAATTCGCCGTCTCGCGGTAAATGGGGACTTCCGGCACCGCTTCCACGGGTGCCTCGGCTGCCTTCTCTTCGGACTGTGCTTTCTCTGCCAGCAGCACCTTGAGCTTGGCGTCAATGCCCTCGATCATTTCAGCCGCCGTCTTGCGGATGGTGTCCAGAGAGCTTTTCAGTTCCTTGGTTTCCTTGCCGGATGACCAACCGGCAATGTAGCCGAAGGAATAGTCCGAGGTTTCAATGCCGTAACGCTGGCAGACGGTGTAGGCAACGCTTTCCGCTTCAACCTCCTTGGTGTGCCGATCCTTCTTATCTTCTGGCGCGGCTTTTTCATCCGGCTTGACGGCGTGGAGCTTTGCGTGGGCGATCTCGTGAATGGCGGTTTTGACCGTCTGGATTTCGCTCATGCCCTCCTGAATGGCAATGCGGCTTTCAACCGGAGAGAAGAATCCCTTTGCGCCGCCCGGAATATCCTCAAAGGAAACGGGGACGGGAGATTCCTGCTTGAGCGCATCGAAGAACGCCTCGTAGTTTTCGACGGTGCCTTTCAGCTCATCGACGATGATGTCCGGAAGCTCCTTGCCGTCCGTCTGGGAAACATCAAAGACACTCACCACCTTGAAGGCAGGACGCAGAACCTCGACCGTCTCCGTGACAGCCTTTCCGTCTGCGCCGATCACCGGCTTCTGGGTTACGGGGTCAACCTTTTCACGCTCTTCCTGCGTCTTGTACGGCGCGGGCGCAAGAATCTTGATGCCCTTTTCGCCCTTCATGACCTGACGGTCAAAGTTACGCTGCCACGAGGTATAACCGGCAACATAGGTTGCCTCCGGCTTCTGCATCGCAATGAGCAGCGTGTTGTTGAAGGAATAGTTGTAGAACTTGGACATCGTGCGGAGATATTCCTTGAACCGCTCGGATTCAAAAAGCTCCTTGATGCCCTGTTCCAGCTTGTCCGTGATTTCGCGGACTTGCTGCGCATTTTTGTTTTCAGCCATTTCAAGCCTCCATTTCTTATTTGCTTTTTGGCGAAGAAAACCCCGTCTGGAATTTGCTCAGTAAACGAGCCTTTACCTCAGACGGGGTTTCTCTGCGCGTCATCCGACGATGGAAGATGTTATCCTCGTTCTCCCATTCAATCAGCCGGTCAAACATATCCGGGTGCTTTGCGACCATGTGCAGCAGCTCCGAGTCACTGGCGTTGGGACAGAACCAGCAGCCGTTTCTTCGGCAGTGAGCGTAGATTGGGGAAAGCAGCCCGTGTTCCTGACAGAGCTTGTAGGCGTCCGCCTCGGTCATGCCGTATTTGGCAAGCAGACTGACCTTCGTTATTCCATCCAGACGAGCAAGGCGTTTTGGCTCATCCTCCGCAATGCCGACATAGCTCACGGTGTCCGGCGAGAGTGCGGCATTGTACTTGCGGACGGGCGGGATTTTGCAGTCACGATTGACTGCACACATACCAGCCCATGCGAAGCCGCGAACCTCGCCCTTATGCGGTCCACGGGTGATGACATGATGGAATACGTCATCGTAGGTCTTGTCTGCATGGAGAATGGTGAACTTGATGCCCAGTTCCTTTTCACAGAAGGGCTTGAGCCGGTCATAGATGAAGTCCCGGTGTTCCGGGACTTCACCGCTTGTGTCCTGATCAAACATGACTTCGCTGAAAACTGCCTCGTCCAGCGGTTCCTTGTGCTGTGCCGCCAACAGGAGCGTCGCTACACTGTCCTTGCCTCCGCTGCAAGAGGCAACATACTTCGGACGGTTCATCGGTCAAACTCCATCTTGAAGCTGACGTATTTGCCGCCGCTGTCATCCAGCCGGATCACCGCATCGTAGAGCTGAGGCTTCTTCGGCGTGTAAAGCCCGGTCACGCGGCACCAGCCCTTGTCCAGCAGCTCCTTTGCAATCCTCTTGGTCAGCTTCTTTTTCTTGCTGGAAAAGAACTTGTTGTCTTCCCACAGGCAGAAGGAGCAAGCCTTGTTCGAGCAGTAGAAGTTGCCCTTGCCGACGTAGACCGGAGAGCCGCAGCGGGGACACTTGCCGATTTCCTCCTTGCCCGTGCCGAAACGCTGGGCTTCGGCATCGGAGAGAAACGGGTAGGCTTTTACAAGATCGCCGGTCATCCGGACAATGCCGCTGAGGAATGCGTCTGCATCCGCATTGCCGCGCTCAATCTCCATGAGCGTGTTTTCCCATTCCGCCGTCATTGCGGGAGAAGTGATCTGTTCCGGCAGGACGCAGACGAGGTTGCAGCCGTCCTTCGTGGGAATGAGGGATTTGCCTTTACGCTCTGCAAAGCCGGATTTCACCAGCTTTTCAATGATACCGGCACGGGTCGCGGGAGTGCCGAGACCTTTCTTCTCAGTGTCATCGTCAAACTGATCGTTTCCGGCAGTCTCCATCGCAGACAGGAGCGTGTCTTCCGTGTACTGCTTCGGAGGTGTCGTGAAGTGTTCGGTGACGCTGGCAGACACACCATCCAGAACATCGCCTTCATGGACTTCGGGCAGGGACTTCATGGGATCATCCTTTTCCTTCGTCTTGAGAGATGCCTTGAACAGCTCTTCAATGGCTTTCCAGCCGTTTTGAACGACGGTCTTGCCCTTGGCTTTGAACGCATAGCCCTCGCAGGAGAGCAAGATCTGCGTTTCTGCGTAGGTGTGCTTCTCTCCGGTCGCACACAGAAGGCGCATCCCGACAAGATTGAGGATTTTCTGCTCCGACTGAGGAAGCGCGAAAACATCCTGCTTTTCAAGCTGGACGGTCGGGAGAATGGCATGGTGATCCGTGACCTTGCTGTTGTCGGTTACACGGGCAATGTCCGGAGTAACCGAAACGCCGGAGAAAAGCGGAAGCTGGCGGCAGACGATGGAAATGACCTGACGGGAGGTGTCCTCCATATCATCCGTGATGAACTGGCTATCCGTGCGCGGATAGGTCAGGAGCTTCTTTTCGTAGAGCGTCTGAACGAGATCGAGCGTCTGCTGGGCAGTGAAGCCGTAGTAGCGGTTAGCCTCGCGCTGCAAGGTGGTCAGATCATAGAGCTTTGGAGGATTGACGGTCTTCGTTTCCCGCTTGAGAGAAGAAACGACGGCTTGCTTTTTCTCGCAAGCCGCCGCAATCTTCTTTGCTTCCTCTTCGGTTTTGACCTTTTCCAGATCGGCAGTCAGATCGCCCTTTCCGACATGAACGTTAAAATACTTCTCCTTCTGGAACGTGGAGATTTTCCCGTCACGCTCCACCAGCATTGCAAGGGTCGGCGTCTGGACCCGCCCGACCACCAGCTTTTTGTGATAGAGCGTGGTGAAAAGGCGGGTGCCGTTGATACCGACAATCCAGTCTGCCTTCGAGCGGCTGAGTGCCGCTTCATAGAGGCGGTCATATTCCTTGCCGTCCCGGAGATGGTTGAAGCCTTCGCGGATGGCGGAGTCCTCCAACGAGCTGATCCACAGACGCTTGAAGGGCTTGGTGCATCCGGCTTTGTCGTAGACCAGCCGGAAGATCAGCTCACCCTCGCGTCCTGCATCGGTTGCGCAGACCAGCTCGGTGACGCGCTTGTCCTTCATAAGAGAGGACAGCACCTTGAACTGCTGGGCTTTGTCCTTTGTGACCTCAAACATCCAGCTTTCCGGGACAATGGGCAGATCATCATACCGCCACTTGGCATACCGCTCATCGTAGGAGCTGGCGTCTGCCAGCTCCACCAGATGACCGAAGCACCACGAAACGATGTAATTGCCGCCCTCCATGTAGCCGTCCTTGCGGGTCGTCGCGCCCAGCACCTTTGCGATGGACTGGGCAACACTGGGCTTTTCAGCAATGACTAAGATCAATCTTCATCACCATCCGTTTCAGCATCCTCCGCGATCTGCGGCTCTTCATCCTCGTTGATGTACGGCTCTTCCTCGTAGCCTTCATCGTCGAAGAAGTCCATATCCTCATCCTTTGGCTTTCTGCCCTTGACGAACTTGATGTAGTAATAAGCTGCACCCGCAGCACCGGCAAGGGCAAAGATGACGAGGATCATGCCGACGTTGGATTTCTTTTCGGGCTTGGTCTCAGGCACTTCGGTTTCCGCATCCTTGTCCGGCTCAGGTGTAACGGGGGCTGTGCCGGTGCATTCGCTCATGTTGGTCTTGCAGACCGGGCAGTCGGTGTTGACCTGACCGGCAGCGCATTTTTTCTTGCAGTTACAGGTAGTCAGAGCCGCCGCAGTATCATCATCCAGCAGCGCAAGCAGATCGCTCTCATCGACCATGTTCAGGAAGTACGTCTGATACTGTTCCTCATCCTCGTTGATGGGCGCATCGTAGTCGATGACAATGAAGAAGGTGTTGCCGCTCTTCGTCTGGACTGTGATGAACTGCTTGTTGGTTGCCTTGTCATAGAGCAAGTCGCGGGTGTAGGCGTTGCCCTCATCGTCAATCGGCTCACCCTTCAACTTTTCCGGCGTGGGAGTGACTGCGGGCTGCTGTTCGGGCTGAGTTGCCTCTGTGACGGGAAGGTTCTGTTCGGTATCATCGGCGTAGGCAAACGCCGTCACCGAGAAGCAGGACAGAACCATGACGCAGACCGCAAGGACGGTCAGAAAACGAAACTTCTTACGCATTGTCGATTACCTCCGTGTTTTCAGCGGTCTTGGTGCCGCCCTTCATGGAAGACAGGAACGCCATGATCTGATCCTTGTCCATCACCATAGAGCGCACGGTATTGATGATTTCAAGGTTTTCCAGCTCCGTCTTCTTGTCGTACAGCTCCTTGAGCTGACCTTCGATTTCGGACTTCTTCTTTTCAGCCTTCTCAATGTCGGAGAGGACTTTCTGATACTTGGGATTCATGCAAAACTCCTTTCTTTTAATAGGCGGGTCTTCCGAAGGCGTAGAAATGCTGCTGCCAGTAGGAAGAGTTGATGGATGTGTACTGAATGGGATCGCCGCAGTGGATCATGACCCCATCACCGACGTAAATGCCGACGTGGGACACACCGGGGGTGTCATACGTCCCGACAAAGAAGATGAGATCACCGGGCTGTGCATTCGCCTTTGAAACCGGCGTACAGACGTTGTAAAGCCCTTGTGCGCCAAGCCGTCCGGTATTCACAAGACCGCTGTTCGTGAGAACATAGCTGACAAAGCCGGAGCAGTCAAAGGATGTGTCGGGATTGGAGCCGCCCCACACATACGGATAGCCGAGATACTTTTCCGCCTCGGTAATCAGCGTTGCAAACTTCTCGTCGTTCAGGTATTCCGGGTTGACATCGTAGTCTGCGGGAGGATTTGTGATGTACTTGTCCACATAGGGAGAGTCACCAAACAGATCCTCACGGTTGCCAAGCACCGACATATACGTTGCGTACATGGAAAGCTGTTCCTGAGACATGATGTAGACCGGGACATGGGAGAGATTGAAGTTTTCGAGCTTCACGTTGCAGATGTAGTAGTCATACGGAACGCGATAGGTTTCCGTGTGCGTGTTGCCGTCTGCATCCGTCCATGTGTCAGTCTCCGTGCGATATCTGGTTTCGACGATGACCTCTTCGGTGAGGATGTACTGCTTTTCAAACAGCATTTGAAGCGTACCTTGTACCTCATCCAGCGTGAACTCGCCCTCATGGAGAGCCGAGAGAATGGAGATCAGCACATAGGGATCATGCTCAATATCATCCAGATCGAAGTGATATTCGTCATAGTCATGAGTGCCTTCATAGTTATCCAGATAGCTTTGCAGATCTTGCTCCATCCGGCAATACTGCGCTTCTGCGCCCAGCATCGCATCATCCTCGCTGAGATAAGAGGACGCAATGACCGACGAGCCGGTAGAGGTGAGCATCGAACACGAACTGATACCGGCACCGAGCAAAACGAGAAGGGCAATTCCAACCCCGATCCAGATGAAGACCTTCTTGTTCTTCTCAAAGAACTCCTTGATCTTGTCGGACGCCTTCTCACCGAGCTTCTTGCCGGTATTCTTTGTGGCAGTCCCGGCAGTCTGAGAACCGGCATTTCGAGCGGCGGCATATTCCTTCTTGATGCTCTGCTTCTGGTAGTGCTTGTTCATGTTCTGCTTCTTCATCTCAGGATGCTCCTGCTGATTTCTCTCATATTGGAGCTTCGCATCAGCAGCATCCGCCTTGTGTTCCAGCTTGGAGACCTTCTCGTAGGGCTTGTTGACGCTGCTTTCCCGATGATGACGGAAATGCCGAGCGGCAGTCTCAGCGGCGATCTCCGTTTTATGCGCCGCCTCAACCGCCGTGTTTTCCTGCTCGACCTCATGGATTTTGCCGTGAATGCCGGAAGCGAGGGTGTCACCGACCTTGCGGACGGTTTTCTCCGTCTCAAATTGCAGCTTGCCTTTGCCCTTGGGCTTTTTCAGCTCATCCTCAAAATGAAGGCGGGTTTTGCCCTTGCCGGTCTCTTCATCGAAGACACGCTCTTTCTTGAGGACCTTGTGCGTGGGCAGCTTCTCACGGGCGGCATCCAGACGCTCATGCGCCTTCTCGGACTTCCTTTCGAGCTTCTGCATCCGCTTCGTGGGCGGGACGGCATCGCCCGAGAACGGCTTTGCAGAGGCGGTTTCCGCCGCTTGAGTGAGAATGGCATCTGCATCCACTGCTTCAACCGCAGAGGTCTTGCGCAGCTTGTGCGTGACAACCGTTTCGGCAATCACCGTGCCGGTATGAGAAGAAACGCCGTGCTGCTCTAAAGTTGGAGGCTTGAACGCCGTTTCCGAGGGCAGCGGTTCAGGTACATTCTGGGGTGGATTTTCTGCCCTTTTCTCTTCTGTGACGGACGTTTCCGAGGGCGGCTGTGTGTCGTTATCTTCGGCGTGTTCCGTTTGAAACTGACGCTGCTGACGGCGCATCTGCACCTTTTTCTGTTCCTCCGCAGAAAGAGCTTCGGAAGGCACGGCTGTCTCAGCGGGCTTCACCAGCTCTGCATCTTCCAGCCGCTTTGACACACGCTGCTCGGTGCCAGCCGTCAGGTTTTCCTCGACCGCGCCCTCCCGCGTCATCCGCACGACTACCTTGTCGCGGGCTTTAAGTTCCGGTTCATTGGACATCAGATTTCACCTCCGATCCGCTTGTAGGCAAGCTCGGTGTATTCAGGGTTCAGCTCTACACCCACGAAATGACGCCCCATCTGCGAGGCAACCATGCCGGTTGTTCCGCTTCCCATAAAGGGGTCAAGCACAATGCCGCCTTCTGGACAACCGGCGAGAAGACAGGTTTCAACCAGCTTCGGAGGGTAGGCGGCATAGTGACCGCCCTTAAAGGGGACGGTGTTGATCTTCCAGACATCGCGCTTGTTGCGGAGCGGATTGATGTCACAATCCTTGATCTCGCCATGCTTACGGGGACGATTGATGGACTGCGGCTGAGGCTGACCGGGAACGGGTTTGCCGTATTTGTTGCCGCCCTTCATGCCGCGCTTGAGGCGTTCTGCCGTTGCGGGAGCAATCGGTTCGGAGATCGCCTTGTAGTCAAAGAAATACTTCTTCGACTTGGAGAACAGGAAGACGTGTTCGTAGCAGCGCGATAGGCGGTCTTTCACGCTCTCCGGCATGGGGTTATCCTTCATCCAGATGATGTCGTTGCGCAGATACCAGCCGGTATCGCGGAGGGCAAAAGCAAGCATCCACGGAATACCGATCATGTCCTTCGGCTTGCAGCCCTCAACCTTGTTGTTGAGAGCCACAGCCTGACCGTTTCTGCCGTTTGGGTTCTTCGGGTCAACGAAATCGCCCTGATTGCCTTTCCCGGCGTAGGTGTCCGAGATGTTCAGCCAGAGCGTTCCATCCGGACGCAAAACGCGCCTGACTTCGGTAAACACTTCCGTCAGGCGCGAGATATATTCCTTCGGCGTTGTCTCTCTGCCGATCTGAGCATCCATGCCGTAATCACGGAGCGCGTAATACGGAGGGGACGTCACACAGCAATGAACGCTGTCTTCGGGCAGCGTTTTCAGGATTTCAAGGCAATCGCCGGTATGAATGATGTCAAGTTGTATGGTGGTATACCTCCTGTTCTGTTGGATTTGTGTTTCCATTGAAATGTTGGCTGTAAAACCCGACAACATTTCAATGGGCATTAGTCGGAGTAATACTCGTCCGGCTCGTAGTCCTCATCTTCAATGAAGTCCTCGTCGAGATCGTCAATCTCGTCCGCCCAACGGTCGAAGATTTCCTCGGCTTCCTTCGCCGCGTCGCGGTAGAGACTCAGCCGGTTCTTCTCAAAGGCGGCAAAGGCGGGAACGAACTTGCCGAACTCACGGATTGCCTTCACATCCTGCGTGCGCATATCTGCGACGCACTGAATGATTTCGGACATCGTGAGCAGATCGTCGATCATCAGCTCATACTTGTCCTTGGGGATAGATACGGCTTCATCATCCGCCGCGTCAGCGAACGGGGTATTCTCGTCGCTGTTGCTGCTTTCGGGAACATCAACCTTGAAATAGAAACCGATCATATCCACAGATACCTTGGTCATAATCTGACGCGCCTCCTTGACCTTTTCGTCGATGTCCTCCCTCACATGGAGGTAGGCGCGGTGATGCTTCTTGAGGTTGCTTTCCAGTCGGATCAGATCGGTCAGCTCCCACAGAGCCTTAAACAGCGCGGAGGTGTTCTCTTCGTATTCGATAGCGTCCGCATAGGGAATGGTAATCGTCTTGTTGTTCATATTCAAAATCCTCCTTAGTTCTGTACGGTTTCTTCTAAGCGGGTGGTCATGATGCGGTAGAGCTGCGTATCCTTCGGGAAATCGTCCTTGAAGGGAACGATGGTCGAGCCGTAGAAGATCAGCCCCTCACCGGCATTGGAATTGGTGATGTAGTTCTGCTGGCTGGGCGAGATGTTCAGCGCCTTCGAGAGAATCTGCCGGTCTCCGGACGCCTGATTCAGAAGGTAGACAAAATCCGAGTTTTCAAAGATGTTCTCCACCTCGCGGGACGCAAGCAGATCCTTGACGTTCTGAGTGATGCCGGTGGGGATGCCGCCCCATTTTCTGAAACGCTTCCAGATTTCCACGCTGTACGCGGCGGTCTGTTCCTCTTTCAGCAAAAGGTGGAACTCGTCCATGTAGTAGCGCGTTGCCTTGTGCTGGGCGCGGTTGATGGTAACTCTGTTCCACACCTGATCCTGCACAATCAGCATACCGAGCTTTTTGAGCTGCTTGCCGAGTTCGCGGATGTCATAGCAGACAAAGCGGTTGTTGACATCCACATTCGTTCTGTGATTGAAGACGTTCAGAGAGCCGTGAACATAGATTTCAAGGGCAGTTGCAATGCGCTGTGCCTCCGGCTCCTTCTGATTTCTCAGAATGTTGTAGAGGTCTTCGAGGATCGGCATTTTCTCCGGCTTGGGGTCTGCAAGAAACTCCTGATAGACCATGCGGACGCTGCGGTCAATGATGGTCTTCTCAACCGGCTGCAAGCCGTCCTTGCCGCCGACAATCAGCTCACACATGGAGAGGATGAAGTCGGATTTCAGCGTCAGCGGGTTTTCCTCTTCGGAGTAGTTCGTGTTGATGTCCAGCGGATTGATGTAATCCGTGCTGACCGGCGAGATGCGGATGACCTGACCGCCGAGCTTCTGCACGAGGGGAAAATACTCGGCTTCGGGGTCGCAGACAATGATGTCATCTTCTGTGATGAGGAAGGCGTTCGTCATTTCACGCTTGGCGGAGAAGGACTTACCGGAACCGGGGGTACCCAAGATCAGCCCGTTGGGGTTCTTGAGCTGCTTGCGGTCAACCATGATCATGTTGTTGGACAGCGCATTCAGCCCGTAGTAGAGAGCTTCGCCGCCCTGAAAAAGCTCCTGCGTGGTGAACGGCACGAAAACCGCCGTGCTGGAAGTGGTCAGTCCGCGTTCGATCTCCACCTGATTGACGCCGATAGGCAGAGAGGACATCAGCCCTTCCTCCTGCTGGAAGTCAAGACGCTTGAGCGCACAGTTATACTTTTGGGCAATGGCGGCGGTCTGGAACACCGCATTTTCGAGCTTCTGGCGATTGGTTGCCGTATTCATGATGAGGATGGTCACAAGAAACAGTCTCTCATTGCGGGTCTGGAGATCCTGCAACAGACGCTTTGCCTCACCGCCGAAGGTGGCGAGATCGGACGGGATGATGTCCATATCGTAGCCGGAGCGGACAGCCTTTTTCTGCTCTTCAATCTTCATCTTGTCGAGGTCGGTGATCTTCGACTTGATGCTCTTGATTGCCTTCGCCTGGTCAATCGTCCGGATATGAAAATTGACCGTGATGTTGCTGTCCATCTCAAGGAAGTCGGCAAGCATACGGTCATTGAGTTCCGGCGCGAGGATTTGCAGGAAGCTCACCGCACCGATGGTTCTGCCCATCTTGAAGCACTTGCCTTCACGGAAGTCAAAGGAAGTGGGCGCGATGAAGTCCTTCGTGCTGAGTCCCGTCCGGGCTACCATGTCAAAGGAAAAGCGGAACGGCTCATTGGTGTCCATGTTGAACACATCATGAAGCACTTTCAGCCGTTCGTAGCCGGACAGCGGCTCGGTTCTCACACCGAGGGTTTTGAAGTTGTTGAGAATATCGGTTTCAATGCGTTCGAGCTTCGGCTTTGCCGTGCGGAGGGAGTCCGCCTCAATGCCGAAGGTGATGTACTTCCTCTTGACCAATCCGTTGTTGCCCTTGGTGAGCTGGCTTTGCAGCATACCGGAATACTCGGAGCGGATGTCGTTGAAGGCGTCCTCCTGTGCCGGAATGTTGATGCGCTTGCGGAACTCATTGAGGCTTGCCTTCTGATTGATGAAGGAGAGCTGGACGAAGATCGAGCTGTCGAAGTAGTTCAGAAAGTCGCACCAGTTCTCAAAGATGGCAGTTTTGTCCTCGTTCTGCGCAAGCTGGTAGTTGATGTCCTCAAAGGCGATGGACTTCGTGTAGAGGCGGCTGTTCACCTT
>ERZ506754.466-NODE-466-length-22344-cov-4.441518_pt1 | contig 22344 bp, 20 predicted proteins | sample MGYA00513043_ERZ506754 | MGnify/ENA metagenome assembly ERZ506754 | reverse complement strand
GCCGTAAACTGTTTGGAGCACAGGCAAAGCTTCTTCTGTATGGTATCTTTCCGAATAAATGGGCGAAGATCATTGAAGAAGAAGTTCATTATACAGACAAAATGTTTAACGGTTTCTTTGTTGGTAAGATCATCGATTCTGCAATTATCGGTCTGATCTGCTTTGCGGGAACCACTTTATTGGGATTCGAATCCGCTGCATTTATCAGTGTTGTGATTGGTGTGACGAATATCATTCCGTTTTTCGGACCATTTATCGGAGCAATTCCATGCGCATTATTACTGCTTCTGGGAAGTAATCCGTGGGATGCTTTATACTTCCTGATCTTTATCGTGATACTTCAGCAGGTGGACGGAAATATCATCGGACCGAAGATCCTTGGTAATACAACCGGAGTTTCCAGTTTCTGGGTATTATTTTCCATTCTGTTATTTGGAGGTCTGTGGGGACTGGTTGGTATGGTGATCGCAGTACCATTGTTTGGGGTTATCTATGATATTATCCGTAAACTGACAGCAAGAGGACTGAAAAGAAACCGACATGAAGAGATGATGCAGGAATATAATGAAAAATTTCATGAAGAGCCTGAAGAAACAGAGACAACTCAAAAGGATACGTTCAGCAAAAAAATTAATGCAAAAATCAATGAGTACATTGATAAGAATGTAAATAACAAATAGCATATTGAGTATAAAAATAAGTCCCATGAGTTTTGACTCATGGGACTTATTTTGTGTAAAACACCTTAAGGTGTTTATATTAATGTTTTTATCACTGCTTACGAAATGCTGCACGTTTTCTTTCTCTAGGATCCAGAATTCTCTTACGGATACGAAGGCTTTCTGGTGTTACTTCCAGAAGTTCGTCCTGATCGATGAATTCGATTGCCTGCTCGAGGCTGAGAACTCTTGGCGGTGTCAGTTTCAGAGCTTCATCCGCGGAAGAAGAACGTGTATTGGTCAGATGTTTTGTCTTGCAGACATTCAGCTCAATGTCTTCGGCTTTACCATTCTGTCCGATGACCATACCACTGTATACTTTTTCGCCAGGACCAACGAAGAGTGTTCCACGATCCTGCGCTGAGAACAGACCATATGCAACTGCTTCACCGGATTCAAAGGCAATCAGGGATCCCTGTTTACGATACTGGAAATCTCCTTTATATGGTGCATATCCGTCGAAAGTAGTATTCAGGATACCGGTACCCTTGGTGGAAGTCAGAAATTCACCACGGAATCCGATCAGTCCACGGGATGGAATGTGGAATTCCAGACGAACAGATCCGTCACTTGCTGTGCTCATTCCCTGAAGTTCACCTTTACGCTCGCTCAGTTTCTGGATAACAGTACCGGAGAATTCTTCCGGAACATCTACATAAGCGATTTCCATTGGCTCAAGTTTCTTACCACGTTCGTCCGTGTGATACAGAACTTCCGGTTTACTTACTGCGAATTCATAACCTTCACGGCGCATGTTCTCAATCAGTACGGACAGATGAAGTTCACCACGTCCGGAAACTTTGAAGCACTCTGTAGAGTCAGTATCTTCTACACGAAGGCTGACATCGGTGTTCAGCTCACGGTACAGACGGTCACGAAGATGACGGGAAGTGATGTATTTACCTTCCTGTCCGGCGAGCGGGCTGTCATTTACCATGAAGTTCATGGAAAGAGTTGGCTCGGAAATCTTCTGGAAAGGAATTGCTTCCGGGTTGTCACCGCCGCAGAGGGTATCACCGATATGGATATCTTCGATACCGGAGATTGCTACGATAGATCCGATAGATGCTTCTTTTACTTCGACCTTGTTAAGACCATCAAACTCATAAAGCTTGCTGATCTTAACTTTTTTACGTTTGTCAAGGTCGTGGTGGTTCAGAAGTGTCAGCTCCTGGTTTACTGCAATTTTTCCATTTTCAACTTTGCCGACACCGATACGTCCAACATATTCGTTGTAATCGATGGTACTGATCAGTACCTGTGTGTCTGCGTCCGGATCACCTTCCGGTGCCGGGATATATTTCAGGATGGTTTCAAACAGCGGAGCCATGTTTTCCGGTGTGTCTGCAAGGTCAAGAACGGCATGTCCTGCTTTTGCGGATGCATACAGGAACGGGCAGTCAAGCTGCTCATCGGATGCTTCAAGGTCCATGAGAAGTTCCAGAACTTCATCAATAACTTCTTCCGGACGGGCTTCCGGACGGTCGATCTTGTTGATGCAGACGATGACATGAAGGTCCAGCTCCAGAGCTTTACGGAGAACGAATTTAGTCTGTGGCATAGCACCTTCAAAGGCATCTACCAGAAGAATAACGCCGTCTACCATCTTAAGAACACGTTCTACTTCACCACCGAAGTCTGCATGGCCAGGGGTATCAATGATATTGATCTTTACTCCCTTGTAATGTACAGCAGTGTTTTTGGATAAAATAGTAATTCCACGCTCACGTTCAATGTCGTTGGAGTCCATGACACGTTCCTGAACTTCCTGGTTTTCACGGAATACACCGCTTTGTTTAAGGAGCTGATCCACCAGGGTAGTTTTGCCGTGATCGACATGGGCGATGATGGCAACGTTACGTACGTCTTCGCGTTTTGTCTTCATAAAAATCGAAATCCTTTCTTTTTTCTTCTATATAAATGTGTAAAAACTTTTTTTCGTGATACGATATTCCAGTTTACCACATTTTTCGCAGATTACAAGGAGTTACAGAAATTTTTTTAATTTTTTGGTTCTAAATCTTCAGGGGTATTCATAGCTTAGTATAGACAAAATACCCAAAGAGGAAGGAGAACAACATTATGGCAGACAAAATCATTGAAAACAATCAGGTATCGATCATGGGGAAAATTGATACAGGCTTCACATTCAGTCATCAGGTATTTGGTGAAGGCTTTTATACCATGGAGCTTCTTGTGCGCAGGCTGAGTGATTCTGAGGACAGGATTCCGGTCATGGTTTCAGAAAGGCTTCTGGATATAACGCAGGATTATACGGGGCAGTATATTGAGATCCATGGACAATTCCGGTCTTATAACAGGCATGAAGAAAAACATAACCGTCTGGTTCTTTCTGTTTTTGCGAGGGAAGTAAATTTTGTTGAGGAGCAGGACGAATCACTTCCGGTCAATCAGATCTTCCTGGATGGATTTATCTGTAAGCCGCCGGTCTACCGAAAAACGCCGCTTGGCAGAGAAATTGCAGATATGCTTCTGGCAGTGAACCGTCCTTACAGTAAATCTGATTACATACCATGTATCTGCTGGGGCAGAAATGCCAGATATGCATCAGCGTTTACTGTTGGAGGTCATGTGCTTTTGTGGGGAAGAATTCAGAGCCGTGAATATATGAAGCGAATCGGTGAGAATCAGTCAGAGAGAAGAACAGCATATGAGGTGTCGGTAAGTAAGCTGGAATATATAGATTAGAAGGGGCAAAGTAGTTCGGTATTGCTTTTTTGGCGGAACTGCGGTAAGATAAGACCAATAATGCGATGAGCGAGTCTTAGATAACATTAAGAGGAAGTATTATGGAAAAAGAATTAACAGAGGTATACTGCGGAAACGGCAAAGGCAAGACTGCACTGGCTATCGGACAGAGTCTCCGTGTGGCTACCCAGGGCAAAAGCGTGATCGTGATCCAGTTTCTGAAAGGAAGAGACCAGCGTTCGCTGGATTTCCTGCAGGATGTGGACAACCTGGATTTTAAGATCTTTCGCTTCGAAAAGAGAGAATGCTGCTACGAAGACCTGACAGAAGAAGAAAAGGCAGAGGAGAAATCCAACATTCTGAACGGATTGAATTTTGCCCGTAAAGTTGTTGTTACTCAGGAATGCGATTTTTTGGTTCTTGATGAGATTCTTGGACTTCTTGACTGTGGTATCATAACAGTTGAGGGAATCGCAGATATACTGAAACACAAGGATGAATCTATGCATATTGTCATGACTGGATGGAATTTCCCGGAGGAATTAAGACCGTATGTAGATGTGATTACAACGCTGAACACCGAGGAAGTTCATCCATTGGATGCCAACGAATAATATAAATTACAGAAGAATAAAAGGAGGAGTTAAAATGGCAATTTTTAAAGGTGCGGGCGTCGCAATTGTTACCCCTATGTATGAAGATGGAAAGGTGAATTACGATAAACTGGAAGAACTGCTGGAATTCCAGATAGCCAACAGCACAGATGCCATTATTATCTGTGGAACAACCGGTGAGTCTTCTACAATGACACACGGAGAACATCTTAAAACAATTAAATTTGCAATTGATAAAGTAAATAAACGTGTACCGGTTATCGCAGGAACAGGTTCTAACTGTACAGAGACAGCAATCATGATGTCAAAGGAAGCTGCATCCTACGGAGCAGATGCATTACTGGTTGTAACTCCTTATTATAATAAAGCAACACAAAAGGGACTTATCGCTCACTATACTGCAATCGCAAATGCAGTTCCTGAGACTCCGATCATTATGTATAATGTACCGAGTCGTACAGGATGTAACATCCAGCCGGCAACCGTTGCCACACTGGTTAAAAATGTTAAGAACATCGTAGGCCTGAAAGCCGCAAGCGGAGATCTTTCTCAGATCGCAAAGACAGTATCTCTGGCAGGTGCTGATCTGGAACTGTATTCCGGAAATGATGATCAGGTTCTGCCGATCCTTTCACTTGGTGGACTTGGCGTTATCTCTGTACTTTCTAATGTTGCACCGAAGGAAACACATGACATGGTCATGAAATTCATGGAAGGTGACACTGCAGGTGCTGCTAAGATTCAGATCGATGCGATTCCGCTGATCAATGCTCTGTTCTGTGAAGTCAATCCGATTCCGGTTAAGACAGCACTGAACCTGATGGGTATGAATGTAGGACCTCTTCGTATGCCTCTTTGTGAAATGGAAGAAAGCAATAAAGAAACCCTGAAGAAAGCACTGCAGGATTTCGGAATTAAGCTGGCATAAAACAGGCATAGGATACGGAGGAATACTATTATGGTAAAAATTATCATGCACGGATGCTGCGGACATATGGGACAGGTGATTTCTGATCTTGTTGCAAAAGATGCCAATGCAGAGATCGTAGCAGGAATTGATGTAACAGATAAAGGAAATACTACTTATCCGGTATTTACCAATATTAAAGAATGTCAGACAGAGGCAGATGTTCTGATTGATTTCTCTTCTGCAAAGGCAGCAGATGCATTACTGGATTACTGCACAGAGCGTAACCTTCCTGTTGTTCTCTGCACAACAGGTCTGTCTGAAGAACAGCTTGCAAAAGTTGAAGAGACAGCAAAAAAGATTCCGGTACTGAAATCTGCAAACATGTCACTTGGTATCAACACTCTGATGAAACTGATCCAGGAAGCTGCAAAGGTTCTTGCAACAGCTGGATTTGATATGGAGATTGTAGAGAAACATCATCATCTGAAACTGGATGCTCCGAGCGGTACAGCACTGGCACTTGCTGACAGCCTGAATGAAGCGATGGATAATCAGTATCACTATGTGTATGACAGAAGCCAGAAACGTGAGATGCGTGATGAAAAAGAAATCGGTATTTCCGCAGTACGTGGCGGTACGATCGTTGGTGAGCATGAAGTGATCTTTGCCGGCGAAGACGAAGTGATTGAATTTAAGCATACCGCTTATTCAAAAGCCATCTTCGGTAAAGGTGCAATTGAAGCGGCTAAATTCCTGGCTGGTAAACCGGCCGGAAAATACGATATGGCTGATGTGATCGAAGGCTGATCGTAGTTTTGTATTAATATTGAAATTCTGGCAGGCATGTATCGAAAGATATGTGCCTGTTTTTTTACATTATTTTGCATAGGAATCTGCCAGATTGTACATATTATCATTACAAGTTTAAATCCATAGTAAAGGAGAAATTAGAATGAAAAAAATACGCACAATTCTGACAGGAATCCTCCTGATCCTGACGTTGAGCATCTTTACTGCCTGCGGAAATAACAATGCACCGGCAGATGAGGCAGGAACAGCTACAGAAGAAAACACGACCGATACAGGGACGAATGAAAATGCAGATGCTGTGAATGACAAAAAAGACAATGAAAATACGGATAATTCAAATAATAAAGTAACGGACAACGAAGGTGTAGCAGACGATGCTACAATCGATAACGGTGATACCATGTCCGAGGGAACAGACAATGATAATGTGCCCAATAATACAGAAGATGGAAGTGTGACGCAGGATCTTGGTGATGGTGTCCGTGATATTGGCGATGGAGTTGGCAACGCAGTAGAAGATGTCGGTGATGCGGTCGGAGATGTCATTGATGGAGATGCCGAGACACGATAACGGTTACTGTTCACCCCGTTCACCGCAACCAATGATTCGATTTATTCGTTTAGCACAATAAAGTGCTTGCATCAGATGAAAAATCATATTATCATAGCATCAGATAAACCTGATGATTTATAGTACAGGCTTCGGATTCAGGAAATCCGGGGCCTTTTTGAAAGGAAAATACAGATGAAATTTCGACCATGCATTGACATACATAATGGAAAAGTAAAACAGATCGTAGGCGGAAGCCTCAAAGATGCCGGAGATCAGGCAAGAGAGAATTTTGTGTCCGGTCAGGATGCAGCCTTTTATGCTGAGCTGTATAAAAATGCCGGATTAAAGGGCGGACATGTTATCCTTTTGAACGGAAAAGATTCAGAGTATTACGAGGCGACCAGAAATCAGGCACTTAAGGCACTGGCAGCTTATCCGGGAGGTTTACAGATCGGCGGTGGTGTCTGCCCGGATAATGCGGAAGATTATCTGAAAGCAGGGGCAAGTCATGTAATTGTTACTTCCTACGTCTTTAAAGACGGACAGCTTTCCTGGAAAAATCTAAAAAAAATAGAAGAAATTGCAGGAAAAGAGCATCTGGTCCTGGACTTAAGCTGCCGTAAAAAAGACGATCAGTATTTTATTGTGACAGATCGTTGGCAGAAATTTACAAATGTACCAGTGACACTCGAAGTAATGGAAGAACTGGGAAATCATTGTGATGAATTCCTTGTGCATGCGGTAGATGTCGAGGGAAAGGCAAATGGAATTGAAACAGAACTGGCAGACCTGCTTTCTGACTATACACAGCGACCGGTGACTTATGCGGGAGGTGTCGGAAGCATGGAAGATCTGAAACTTCTGAAAAAGCATGGAAAAGATCGTTTGGATGTTACCGTTGGCAGCGCATTGGATCTTTTTGGAGGAACGATTCCGTTTGAAACACTAAAAAATCTGGATGATCTGCATATATGACAGGTGGAAATTCTTGACGAAAAAGTTTTCTGATTATATGATGTAGGCAGGAATACGGGTGGTGAGAACACCCACTAAATAAATGATCACAGGGAGGTATTTATCATGAGTGAAGTACTTGACAAAATCAAAAGCAGAAGAAGTATCCGTAAATACAGGAGTGATATGATTCCACAGGATAAGCTGGAGAAGATCATCGAAGCAGGAACTTATGCAGCAACAGGAATGGGAAAACAGTCTCCGATCATCATTGCTGTAACGAACAAAGAACTTCGTGATAAGCTTTCTGCAATGAATGCAAAGATTATGGGTGTTGATAATATGGATCCATTTTATGGAGCACCGGTTGTTCTGATCGTGCTGGCTGATAAGAGCAGACCAACATGTGTCTATGACGGAAGTCTTGTTATGGGAAATCTGATGCTGGAAGCAGAAGAGCAGGGAATCGGAAGCTGCTGGATCCACAGAGCAAAAGAAGAATTTGAAAGTGAAGAAGGAAAAGAAATCCTGAAATCCCTTGGAATCGAAGGTGATTATGAAGGGATCGGACACTGCATTCTGGGTTATGCGGACGGTCCGGCACCGAAGGCTGCACCAAGAAAAGATTCCTATGTATATCATATAGATTAAACGTAGTAATAATATTGCTTAAATAATGGGTTGGTGGGGAAATTTCCCCACTGACCATTTTTTGTCCATTGAAAATAGAAAGTTTATCTGAATATAATGTAGAAAGAAAAAAAATATTGCCAGAGATGGAGGAAATACCAATGAACAAGATTAAACATGCAGCAGCTAAGAAGGTTTTCGCAGGAGTAATGGATTATGCTGTTGATCAGGTGAATAAGAATCCTGAGACAGCTTATGAGAAAATTATCGACACTGCTGAGAAGTATTTAAAAGATTTTGGAAAGGGTGTGAACTGGGAATATCTCAGGAAAGTTGCCTGTAATCCGGAATATACACTGAATCGTTATATAACTTCCATGGTACAGGAACTCCATCCTAATGTTCTGAAGACAACTCTGATGAATCTTGGATTTGAGGCTTTCTATAATGGAACAAAAACAATTCATGAGATGCGAGAAATACATAAATGTAATATCCCGTGGATCATTCTGATGGATCCTACCAGTGCATGTAACCTGCATTGTACAGGATGCTGGGCAGCAGAATACGGAAACAAGCTGAACCTGTCCTTTGACGATATGGATTCAATCGTTACACAGGGTAAAGAACTGGGAGTTTATTTCTATATGATGACAGGTGGAGAGCCGATGGTAAGAAAGAAAGACATCATCGAACTCTGCAGAAAACATAATGACTGTGTATTCTTTGCATATACAAATGGAACACTGGTTGATGAAGCACTCTGCAAACAGATGCAGGAAGTTGGAAACCTGTTTCTTGCCTTAAGCGTTGAGGGTGAGCCGGATGTTAACGATATGCGTCGTGGAGAAGGTGTGTACAATAAGGTTATGCATGCCATGGATCTGCTGAAAGAGCATGGACTTGTATTTGGTACATCAATCTGCTATACAAGTGCTAACTATAAGAGCGTTACCAGTGATGAGTTTATTAAGATGCTTGTTGATAAGGGTTGCCGTTATGCTCTGTACTTCCATTACATGCCGGTTGGAAATGCAGCATCTGTTGATCTGCTGCTGAATCCGGAACAGCGTGTTTATGTGAAGAACCGTGTAAGAGAGATCCGTAACATGGAACATGGCCCTGGAATCTTCACTATGGACTTCCAGAATGATGGAGAATTTGTTGGTGGATGTATCGCCGGAGGAAGAAACTACTTCCACATCAATGCAAATGGTGATGCAGAACCTTGTGTATTTATCCATTATTCCAATGGAAACATTCATGAGAATACAATCCTTGAGATTCTGAAACAGCCGTTATTCATGGCTTACCATAACAACCAGCCGTTTAACGATAACATGCTTCGTCCATGCCCGATGCTTGAGAATCCAGAGATCCTGCAGCGTATCGTAAAAGAAAGTGGTGCACATTCAACAGATCTGCAGTCTCAGGAGACAGCAGAACATCTTTGCAGTAAGTGTGTTCATTATGCCGAGGAGTGGGCTCCGGTTGCGGATAAACTGTGGGCTGAGGAGCATAAAGAGTAAGCTATAAAAATTTAGGATATAAGGGTGGGACCTCTCAGCCTGTATCCAGACTTCAGGCGTCTGGAGTCCGGATACAGGAGAGAGGTCCTTTTCTCATATCCGGAAGTCTTTTATATGGGCAGGGAGAAAAAAGGTTAGGGTTTATTTTTGCAGGGGTTTGTATTAGAATAGGGTTACTAGAGAGATTATAGAGTACGAAGTGGAGAAGATATATGAAGGTTGTTATTTTAGCTGGTGGTTTTGGGACAAGGATCAGTGAGGAGAGTCATCTTAAGCCAAAGCCAATGATCGAGATCGGGGAGAAGCCGATCTTATGGCACATCATGAAGATGTATTCTGCGTATGGTTTTAATGAATTTGTAATCTGCTGTGGATATAAGCAGCATGTGATCAAGGAGTGGTTTGCAGATTACTATCTTCATAACAGCAATATCACATTTGATTTTACACAGGAAAATAAAATGATCGTGCACAATAACGTGCTGGAACCATGGAAGGTAACGCTGGTTGATACCGGTCTGAATACTATGACCGGCGGTCGTATCAAACGCGTAAAAGAGTATCTGGATGGAGATACGTTTATGCTCACTTACGGTGACGGAGTTGCAGATGTAAATATCAGAGAACTTCTGGAATATCACCGTTCCCATGGTAAAATGGCGACGATTACAGCAGCACAGCCGGGAGGACGATTTGGTATCCTGGATATTCAGAATGATGGAACGATCACGAATTTTAAAGAGAAGAAAAAAGAAGACGGAGGCTGGATCAATGCCGGATTTATGGTGCTGGAGCCGTCCATTATTGATCTGATCGAAGGAGACCAGACTGTATTTGAAAAAGAACCGCTCGTGGAGGCAGCCCGCATGGGACAGCTGAATGCATATCGCCACAAAGGATTCTGGCAGTGTATGGATACTCTGCGTGAAAAGAATCTTCTGGAGGCATTGTGGCAGAGTGGACAGGCTCCATGGAAGATTTGGGAATAAACAGAATCGGTCAGAAAACAATCTGGTGTAAAATAAATCTGTTGGAGGAATTGTTTTGAGTGCAACAAGCTGTGATTACTGTGCAAATTATGTATATGATGAAGAAAGTGAAAGCTATTACTGCGATGTGAATCTGGATGAGGATGAATACTACCGCTTTATCAGTACAGAATATAAAGAATGTCCGTATTATCGTAATGGGGATGAGTACAGGGTAGTGAGACACCAGATGTAAAAATTACGAAAGTCAGTAATTAAGGGATCGGAGAAAAACATGATTACAGTAGAGCTGGATAATTTCAGCCTGAGAGAAATCTGCCGGTCGGGACAGTGCTTCCGTATGCACGAGACGGCAGAAAATAACACATATGAACTGGTTGCCGGGGATAAATATCTGAAAATATCTCAGGCAGGAAGCATTGTAAATTTTTATTGCAGTGATGTAGAATTTATCTGTTATTGGGTACCGTATTTTGATATTGATTCGGACTATGGACGCTATATTGAAAAGGTGAATCCGAGGGACACGTATCTGAGTGCGGCGGTACAGTGCGGAAATGGGATCCGTATTCTGCGACAGGATCTTTGGGAAATGATCATTACTTTTTTGATCTCGCAGCAGAATAATATTTCCAGAATCCGGAGCTGTATCGAGAGGCTTTGTGTCAGATATGGGGAGAAACTGAAAGCAGGAGATACCGAATATTATTCCTTTCCGACACCGCAGCAGTTGTCCGGGGCGACAGAAGAAGAACTGCGGAGGCTTGGAATGGGATACCGTGCCAGATATATCGTGGAGACAACGCGAAGCATTCTGGAGGGAGAAGTTTCACTGGAAAAACTGTATCAGATGAAGTATTACCGCAGAGCACGAAAAGAACTGATGAAGCTCAGTGGAGTAGGCGAAAAAGTAGCAGACTGCATTTGTCTGTTTGCATTGCATCACATGGATGCATTCCCGATCGATACGCATATCCGGCAGGTTCTTGACGAACATTATCGCAGAGGTTTTCCGAACAGGAGATATCATGGCATGAGAGGCATTATGCAGCAATATATTTTTTATTATGAACTGATCGGAGAGAGAGGGAAGATATGAAGTATTTTGTAAATGTGCTGGTGGATGTTCTTGGAGCAGTCTATCAGGCAGCAGGCGCATCGCTGCTTATCGCGGTTCTGATCATGTGTGTCTATATGCTGGGAAGGAAGCAGGGTGTTGGACCGGTAGCCAGAGCGTGGATCTGGCAGTTTAAAGAAAGCAGCTGGTTTCGCAGACACTTTTTCCTTGTGTTTTATACCTGTATGCTGCTTTTCCGTACGTTATTCTGTCGGAGCGTCTGGGGAAATCCGTTGGAAAACGTGATCGGAATCTGGGGCCTGCATTATAACGGACAGCTGTATACGGAGAATTTTGAGAATCTGATACTGTTTATGCCGTTTATTATTTTTCTTTTCTGGGCGAGAGAAGAAAAAGATCACACAAAGGATAAAAGAATTCAGGAAGTATTGTTGAACAGTTTTGAGATCAGTTTCTGCTTTTCACTTGGAATTGAAACCTGCCAGCTTTTTTTGAAAATTGGAACGTTTCAGCTGACAGATCTTTTCTTTAATACGCTTGGTGGAATAATCGGCGGAGCAATCTACTGGGGATTTGAGAGAACCAGAAACAGAATTGTTTCCAGTGTGAAGAAAATCGGTGGCTGGGATGTTATCCCGTGGAAAAGTGCTACTCAGAAAGAAGCAGATGTGGAAAACACCTCGGAGGCTGTTACAGCTGTAGAGGGAAGCCTTCCGGAAGAGGCGATTGCGCCGGAATGTTCGGAGCCGAGATATGCTGCAATCGAGAAACTGGTAAGGGAAGCCGGACAGAAAATGCTGAAGGCGAGGCCGGGTGAGGAAAATATCCACAAAAAAGAGGGACTTGCAAATTTCTGCACGGATTATGATACAGCAATCCAGAGATTTCTGATCAAAGGTCTGGGTGAGATTCTTCCGGGAGCTGCTTTCTTCGGGGAAGAAGACACGGAAGGAAACGCCGGTGCTGATGCAGAGGGTGAATTTACTTTCTACATAGATCCGATCGATGGAACTACGAACTTTATGTTTGATTATCATCACAGTTGTATATCGGTTGGTCTGGCGCATGGCGAGCAGATGATTGCCGGATTTGTATATCATCCATATGTGGACGATATGTATGTGGCAGTGAGAGGACACGGAAGTTATCTGAATGGAAAAAGACTTCAGATGTCTGACAAACCGGTGGAAGAGGGAATCGTGGAATTTGGCTGTGCGAGATACAATGAAGCAGGAATCGACTGGCTGTTCCGCGTGGTAAAAGAAATGTTCCAGAACAGTCTTTCTATTCGCTGCGGTGATTCTGCGGCACTGGGACTCTGCAGAGGAGCATCCGGAAGTAACACCGTTTATCTGGAACTGAAACTGCAGCCGTATGATTATGCGGCAGCATCGGTGATCCTGGAGGAAGCCGGAGGTAAGATTACACAGATTGATGGCAGCCCGATCACCTTACATGAAGGATGTTCGATCATCGGCGGAACACCTGCGGCATGGCAGGAGAGCAAAGATGCCTTTGAAAAATTAAAAGAAGAGATGTAGATAAAAAGCATTGTGTGGTTGAAAAACTGCATAGTGCTTTTTTGTTACAGAAAAGTTAAATTAAGATAACAAGTGTATTTCGTGCTATTTCTTTAATGAAAATGATTTTTATTAAGTTATTTAATGAGAAAAAAAGTCGATTTATGGTTAGAAAATGCTAACATTTTTGTGGACATGAAAAAGGAGTTATGGTATAAAAATAAATGGTTAGAAAACGCTAACACAATAGCGTATATATAAAGAGGAGGAAGGAAATGGCAAATCAGAGATTGATGAAAAAAGTTGCACCAGTTGTTTTAAGTGCAGCGGTCGCAATGACAAGTATGCCGGCAATAGCTTTTGCAGCAGATTTTTCTGATACAGAAGTTACTGTAGCAGAGGAAAGTGCTGATATTGAAGAAGCAAGTGCAGAAGCTGCGGACACAGATGTTGTGGAAGATACAGAGGATACAGATGTAGACGTTGAAGAAGCAGCAGAGGACGTGACAGCGGATGAAGAAACATCTGATGAAGAACTTTTCAGTGCTGAGGTCAGTGAAGATGAAAGTGCTGATGAGACAGGAGAAGGACAGACAGAAGGCGAAGCATATGTTCTCATGAACATTCCTTATGATGATTTTTATAAAGCAGAATTAAAGAATAATGATGTAAAGGTTGATGCATTTACATCTGCAACAAAACAGAAGACAAGATCCAGTCTTGCAAAAGGCTCTTATCACGTAAATTCAAATGGAAGCGATATCACTGGTGTGACTTTTCCTGTGAAAGTATCTGATATTTCAGTATTGAAGGACAAAAAACAGATTAAAGATAACGCTTCAGTGAGTATCACAACAGCTATAAAGGGAAAAGAAACTACTACAGAATACAAAGGAAAAGATGCTCTTTTTGAAAGCGACTCATATTCCTATTATGTTCTTTCTGAGGAACCATCCTACTACAAAGAACTGACAGTCGGTGAAGATGGAAGTTTTACATTCAGTGCCATTGAAGGTAAATCAGCAGCACCGGAGACAAAACAGGTGCAGGCTGAATTCAAAACAAAATCCAACTATGGTGACTACCAGCTGAAGTTTGATAAGACTGAATTCAACAGCATTATCAATACAGATATTGACACAGTGTATGGTGCAGTTATTAATACAACAGACGGAACAACCTATGGTCTCTGCCATCAGGAAAATATCTGGAAAGGATATGAGTTGGCATGGAGTACAGGATATACAACAGAAAGTCATGGATGCCATCTCAACTCTGAACATTTTGAGTCTATGATGGGAAAGACAATTGACAGCGTAACATATTATGCAAGTAATGGCATTTATACATTAGATATTGCAGACGTAAAGGTTCTGGCCAAAACTGGTGTGACAGCGACTGTTGCAGATATCCATACAACTGATACAGAAGCAGCGGTTACTCTGGACGGAACTCTTCCAGAAGGATTTTTAACAGAATATACTGTTGACGAAACAGAAGTTGTTTATGCAGATGGTAAGATTACAACAGGAGCACTGGCAGCAGGTTCCCATACATTGACGATCAGTGATGCTAATGATGTATATGTTCCGATTCAGGCTTCCTTCTATGCAAAAGAGGCAAATGTACCGGCTGTATATGATGCGACAGAACATAAAATCGCAGCAGCTGACGGAATTACTGAAGACCAGTTAAAAGCATATATTAAAACAATTACTTCTGTAACAGTGGGAGATAAGACTTATGCAGCTTCAGGAAAAGGTGCAACAGTGATTGTCAAGGAAGACGGAACACTGGATACCTCTAAACTGGAATTGGCAGAAGGTACAAAATTTGTAGTAACTTCCAGCGCATATGATGATCTTGAATTCTCTTACAGCCTTTACAGTTATGTATATGCAGGACTCACCTGGGGTGAATACTGGAGTCAGGAGAGTGTGACCGCAGCAGGAAACGTAAGCGGATCTGACGAAAAAGATTCTCATAATGAATCTGATACAGGCGCATTTGATGCAGTAACAAGAGCTACAACAAATCATGGCCTTCACAGAGGAAGCTATCAGTGTATGGCAACAATTTATACAACAGAAGGCAATGCATATCAGTTATCTTACTGGAAGAGCAGTACAGAACCGGTTCTTGCAGATGGAACAGTTGCAATCTGGACTCCGGCAGACAGAAAGACTGGTGCGCCGGCATCTATTCAGGTAAATGGCGGAGCGAAAGAAAGCCTTGATCATTATGCAGTAACAGGTATTAAATATGTTCCTGTACAGGTAAAAGCTGAAGATTATGCAGATTTTGCAGCAAAATATCCGGTAGTAAAAAATGGTGAAACACTTGTCGGTGGTTTCTCAGAAAACAATCTGAAAGCATACAGCGAGACTGCAAATGTAACAGTAAACACAAATGGACTGAAAACAGCAACTGAGAATGAAGATGGAACCTTCTCTTTCAGTGCAAGAAAAACAGGAACAGAATCCGGTATTCAGGGAACTGATCTCAAAGTTGCAACTGGAATTGAGCCAGAGGTTAAAACAGCAAGTGGATCTTATGGAGAATTCCTTCGTGTGGATCTGAATGGTAATTATGGCGGTCTTGGTGCTGCAATGCAGGCAGTTAAATGGGATTATTATGGAAATGGTAATACAGTACTTGCAACATATGGTACGAAATTTGCTGCTGATAACTGGATGCATAAAATGATGGGAATTCAGCTTGGTCTGACACATTCTGTAAGATGCCAGCTTCCGGCAGGAACAGATGGAACAGGTCACTGGAAATTGACTGTTTATGCACTGGGATATCAGGACTATACATTTGAGTTTGATGCAACAGCCACCAATATTGTGACTCCAACAGATCCGTCCACAATTGATACAACAGCACTGAAAGCAGCACTTGAAAAAGTAAAAGCTCTCAATAAGGATGATTATACAGAGGAATCCTGGAAGAAAGTAGAAGATGAAGCTACTGAAACACAGGAAATGCTGGAAAAAATTGAGGCAGCAATTAAGGATAAGACAACAGTTGCATTCAGCCAGGCTGCAGTAGATGAGCAGGTTAATGAGCATCTGACAGCAGCAATCAATGGACTTGTGAAGAAAGAAAAACCGGTAGAGCCGGTAGTGACACCAGATGTTAAACCAACAGTAACACCAAGTAAAAATGAAACCAAGCCAACTGCAACTCCAACACCAGTGGTTGAGCCTGGTATCACTGCAAAAGTTTCACAGATTTATGTCGGAAAGAAAGCTACAATCAAAGTTACCAAAACTAAGGTAACTGGAAAAGTTACTTTCAAATCCAGCAATAAGAAAGTTGCAACAGTCAACAGTAAGGGTGTTATCACAGGTAAGAAAGCTGGAAAAGCTGTTATTACTGTAAAAGTTGGTAAATACACCAAGAAATTAACTGTTAAAGTTAAGAAACCTTCCTTCAAGCTTGTAACATCTTCTGTAAAGCTGAAAAAAGGTAAGAAAACAACGATTAGAGTAAAAGCAGCACCGGTATCTAAAGTTACATACAAGACTAGCAACAAGAAAGTTGCAACAGTTAACAGCAAAGGTGTTGTAACAGCTAAGAAGAAAGGAACAGCAAAGATTACTGTTAAATGCAATGGAATTACAAGGACATTCAAAGTAACAGTAAAATAATTCCTTTATAAAATACACATACAAAAGAACGGGGGCCGTTTACAACTGCCCCTTCTTTTGCATGTTAAGGGGTAGATTATATGTACAAAAAGAATCTTATGAAACTTTTTCCGGCAGTTGCTGTAATTATTGCGATCGCAGCAGCTGGATTTCAGCAGGACAGTGAAGTGAAAAGTACAAAAACAGTTCAGGCAGCTGAGAATGAACTGATAAAATCAGATGAACTTACGAGTCTGCTGACAACTGTATATTTTAATGACGGAGGAATGAAGGATACGGATGAGGCAGACAGCAGCATTCTGAAAACAAAGAAAAGTAAATCCAAAATAAAAAAAGTGGGAATTACGACAGGAAAAACAAAAGCACTTCCGGAAAAGTCAGCAGCAGCTTCCGGGCAGGGGCAGGGAACGACCACAACACCTACAACTTCTGTTCCAAAGGGCGGATATAAAGATGGGATCTATCAGGGAAGTGGAACTGGATTTGGTGGAACGATCACTGTTCAGGTAACGATTTCCGGAGGAAAGATTGCTTCTATAGAAATACTGAGTGCTGCTGGTGAAACAGGCTCTTATTTTGCATCAGCCAAAGGCGTGATCAGCAAGATGATCTCCGGTCAGACTCCAAATGTTGATGCAGTAAGCGGCGCAACCTATTCCTCAAATGGAATCATCCAGGCAGTTCAGAATGCACTGTCAAAGGCCGGAAAAGGAAAAGCTGCAAAGACAACGAAAAAGACGACAAAGAAGAATACCAATACTTCAAATAAAACAACGACACCGGTTGAAATCACAAAACCGTCCGGAGAAGTAACTTATAAAGATGGAACGTATACTGCAGAAGCAGAAGGATTTGACGGTCCGGTAAAAGTCACTGTTACGATTAAAGACGGAAAGATAACCGCAATCACAAATACGAACACTGATACAAAAGAATATTTTAATAAAGCATGGAATAGTATTCAGCCAAAGATTCTCGAAAAACAGGCAGTGTATGGCGTGGACACCGTAAGCGGAGCAACGTTTTCTTCAAATGGTATTCTTAAGGCGGTACAGAAAGCCCTGGAACAGGCTGCGGTAAATGTGACACCGGCACCAGAAGTGACGGTAACTCCAACTCCGGCACCGACAACCGCTCCAGCACTGGTTATACCGGACACCCCGAAGGTTTTATATAATGACGGCACATATACGGGTATCGGAATTGGATATGGTGGAAAGATAAATATCTGTGTAACAATTAAAGATGGAATGATTACGGAAGTATCTCAGACCAATGAAGGAGAAACACCAAGATATTTCAGAAATGCATGGAATGTAATACAGCCGGCAATTCTTGCAAAACAGAGTACGGATGGTATTGACACTGTATCTGGAGCGACATATTCTTCCGAGGGAATTCTGTATGGAGCAAAATCGGCTTTAGAGCAGGCTTTAAAAACATCAGATACGACACCGACACCAACTGCAACTCCGAATCCGACAGAAACACCGGAACCAACATCAACACCAGAACCAACAGCAACACCGATACCAACAGCAACACCGGAACCAACAGCAACACCGGAACCAACAGCAGTACCAGAGCCAACAACAGCACCCGGAGCCGGGTATAAAGATGGAAGTTATACGGGAACAGGAGAAGGATTCAATGGTCAGGTAACTGTTACGATTAATGTGTCAGGGGGAAATATTGTGTCAGCCGGATATGATGGAGAAGATGATGAACCTGAATTTTCAAATGCATGGAATGGCATTTATAATCAGATCATGGGAAAACAGTCTGCCGATGGAATAGATACAGTGACAGATGCTACATATTCTTCAAATGGACTGATTCAGGCATTTCAGAGTGCTATCAGCCAGGCAAAATAATAAATGTTCGATAGTGAAAAAGAAAACTTGAAAATATAAGGAGTCTGAAAGGAAAACTTTAGATGAAATACCAGAATTTTATTATGAGAATTTTGTGTCTTCTGTTGATTCTTGCCGCTGTAGTAGGATATAATTCTATGCAGAAAAAAGATACGCAGGCACAGGAATCACAGGAGATTACGGCACTCACAAAGCGTGTGGAGAAGCTGGAAGAACAGAATACGGAGATACTCTCTGCTCTGAAAGAGGCTGCTAAGAATCAGGAAGCAGCGATCGCACAGGCACAGAGGGATGCAAAAGACAAAGATGATGCTGCAAAAGAGGATGCGGAGGAAGCTGACTCTGCAGATACAGAAGAGTCTGATGATTCGGAAAATGTATACAAAGATGGTACGTATACTGGTTCTGCACAGGGATTTGGAGGTGCGATCACCGTACAGGTCACACTTGCAAATGATGAGATCACAGATATTCAGGTGACAAGTGCACCGGGTGAGGATTCCGCTTATCTTTCACAGGGAGAAGGCGTGATCAGTTCCATTATTTCCGCGCAGAGTACGGATGTGGATACGGTATCAGGTGCAACATTCAGCTCTACAGGTATTATCAATGCAGTTGTAGATGCTCTTGGAAAGGCGGAAAACGGATGAAAAAGAGGCAGAGAAAGGTCCGTTTGATCCGGGCTGCCATACAGCTTGTATTTTTTATCTTTTATCCGGCACTTTTTTCAACGGCATTTGCAGGAGTAAAATCTGTTTTTCAGGCAATCGCGGCGCATCAGCAGATCACATGGAACTCATTTCTTGATATAACAGGACTTCTGCTGCTGGTAACGATTCTGTTTGGCAGACATTTTTGTGGATATGCATGTGCATTCGGTTCACTGGGAGATGCCATGTATGAGCTGACTCTTTTTGTACGGCAGAAAGTTTTTAACAAGAAGGGAAGACATGGATATCCGGAAAAAGCAGTCAGAATCCTTCAGAAGGTGAAGTATATACTTCTGGCATTTCTTCTGCTTTCCATCCTGACCGGATGGTATGCATCCCTTCAGGGGATGAGCCCGTGGGATGTCTTTTCCATGCTGACAGCAAGAAAACTTCCAAATGCTTCTTATAAGATTGGAATTATCCTGCTGGTGCTGATCCTGATCGGAATGTGTACACAGGAAAGATTTTTCTGTCAGTTCCTTTGTCCAATGGGAGCAGTTTTTGCAATGATGCCGATCCTTCCGTCTGCACTGTTTAACAGAAACAGGGAAAAATGCCCTTCAAAATGCGGACTGTGCAGGAAGAGATGCCCTGCACATCTGGAGATTGACGGAGATACACCGCTTTCAGGGGAATGTATCTGCTGTCATGCCTGCCAGGTGACCTGCCCACGTAAAAATATTCAGATTGGCCCGGTAAAAGAGCGGGAAATGGTGAAAGAATGAAGATAAAAAAGAAGTCAGCTGTCATGCTGTGCGGAGTTTTCTGCGCGGCATTGACAGCAGTTCCGGTACTGGCGGATACAGAGGTACAGAAATATACAAATACCGATTTTGCAATGGATACAGTTGTGTCTGAAACATTGTATACAACAGGAGATGACCTGAATACTGCAATTGGTCAGAAGATACGGGATATTGAGACAGAGTATCTTTCCTGGACGGATGAGGATTCTCAGATCGCGAAACTGAATGCAGCATCGGGAGAAACAACGGAAGTTTCAGATGAGCTTGCCGGCTATTTGGAAAAAATATTTCAGCTTGCGAAGGATTCGAATGGAGCTTTTGATCCAACGATTGGAAAGATCATTCGTCTCTGGGATATTACAGGAGAAAATCCTCATGTCCCGGAGCAGTCAGAGCTGGATGAACTTCTGAAAGATGTGGGATACCAGAAAGTATCTCTGGATGGCGATAAGGTAACGCTGGAAAAAGGAGCTACTCTGGATCTGGGAGCAACCGGAAAAGGAATTGGCTGTGATGTAGTTTCTGATTTTCTGAAGACACAGGAAGATGTGTCAGGAATGATCCTGAACCTTGGCGGCAGCAGTGTTATGGCTTATGGTGAGAAACCGGATGGTTCTGACTGGAAAGTTGCCGTGACTGATCCGCGTGATGTCGAAGGCGATTACCTTGGTGCGATCACACTGGAGGGTGGAGAATTCCTTTCGACTTCCGGTGATTATGAAAAATACTTTATGGAAGATGGTAAGAGATATCATCATATCCTTGATCCGAAGACAGGATATCCGGTGTGGAATGGTCTGGACTCTGTGACGGTTGTCTGTGACAGCGGACTTCTGGCAGATGGACTTTCTACAGCATGTTTTGTACTTGGAATGGATGATGCATTAGAATTGCTTGAGAAATATAATGCGGAGGCAGTCTTTGTAGATGAGGATAAGAACGTGTATCTGACGTCCGGGATGAAAGACCGTTTTGAATTGATGAAGAATACCTATACAGTGAAAGAGGCAGAATAAAAAAACAACGAAATTGTCTTCGGACGATTTCGTTGTTTTTACGTTACAGTAAATGACTTATATCAGATGTGAGATGACTCTCACCTCTGCAGGTGGTGAGCAACAAAATTATATCAGTGGCGGGCATTTTTGAAAAATTAAAAGTGGATACGTTTCAAAACTTCATTAGTCAGTGTTCCAATCAGTAATCCGGTAATGACACCGGAGATCAGCAGTGCCGGTGCATAGTAGATCAGACCGGACGTCATGGTGATCAGACAGGCAATCAAAAGCTGACCAATATTATGGGAGACACCTCCGGCAACACTGATACCGAGGATGCTGAAGTCGGATTTTTTTTTCATAACCGTCATGACGGTGAGGCTTAAAGCTGCACCGGCCAGACTGTACAGAATACTGAAAAGATTTCCAAACATGAATCCGATGATAAAGATACGGATGACAGAAACAAGGGCGGCTTCTTTCCAGGTATATTTTTCAAGGATAAACAGGACTGCAAGATTGGCCAGCCCGAGTTTCATTCCCGGAATTCCGGCAAAAAAGGGAATCAGTGATTCCACATAGCCAAAGATGATTGCTACTGCGGCAAAAAGCCCGAGATTGGCAAGTTTTTTCTGATTCATGGCAGGTTCCTTTCAGGGAGAATTCTCCCGGAATGATGATAAAGTTTCAAACAGCAGTATCGAATTCAGGGGAATCTTCATTGTGGGATTCTCTTTTTTCGCCTTCAATCACAACTTTATTCGGCAGACAGACAATCGTTCCACCGGTACTGTCAACTGCTTTCTGTTTCATACAGAGGTGGTCCGGGCAGTCGGCTTCGGTCATTTTGACCTCGCCGTTTTTTATTTCGCATACATTGGTGCCGTTTATTTTGATCACCTGATCTTTCCCAAGGGAATAGGTGCCGTATTCCTCGCCGTTTACGGTAATTCGAATACTTCCGTAATTCCCGCGGCGGGTGAGATACATGCCACCCCAGAGGAGCAGGGCAAACACCACGATGCCAATAATAAAAGTCAGTTCTTTTTTCTTCAATTTCTGTCTTTCTTCCTCTAATTGTATTAATGTTACAGTTTCGTTTGTGCGTAATGCATTTCCCATTCCCATTAGAATACTCCTTCTGTAATAAATCTGTACGTGGTTTGTGTTAAAACATGGTTAAAATGAGACTACAGCGAATGGAATATTTATGTTGCAGCCTGTATCGAGGAATCAGCTCCCATCATTTAATCTATGAAAAGAGTTGGAAAAATATGACATTTGGAAGATGACTAATGCCTGGATTTCGGTGAGCATATAAGAGATCGGAAGAGCGTCGTGTAGG
>ERZ506754.439-NODE-439-length-23282-cov-4.187368_pt1 | contig 23282 bp, 18 predicted proteins | sample MGYA00513043_ERZ506754 | MGnify/ENA metagenome assembly ERZ506754 | reverse complement strand
CTTAAACCCGGCACACTGCTCAAATGCTTTTGGTCCAAGTTTTGGTACTTTGAGAAGTTCTTTTCTATTCTCAAATTTTCCATTTTCTTCCCTGTAGGCAACAATATTTTTCGCAAGGGTTCCGGAAATACCGGAAATATAAGAAAGCAGCGGAGCCGATGCAGTATTTAGGTCCACACCGACTTTATTTACACAGTCTTCTACCACACCGCCAAGTGCTTCTCCTAATTTTTTCTGGTTCATATCATGCTGATACTGCCCGACACCGATCGACTGCGGATCGATCTTTACCAGTTCGGCAAGCGGATCCTGAAGACGTCTTGCGATGGATGTCGCGCTTCTCTGCCCGACATCAAATTTTGGGAATTCTTCTGTAGCAAGTTTACTTGCTGAGTACACAGATGCTCCCGCTTCATTTACGATCACATACTGCACTTTTTCCGGAATCTCTTTTAACAGTTCTACAATAAACTGTTCTGATTCTCTGGATGCTGTTCCATTTCCCAGGGAAATCAAAGAGATGTGATACTTTGGAATAATCTTTTTCAGCAGATCTTTTGCTGCCTGGATCTTCTTCGGAGTCGTAGGCGCTGTCGGATAAATTACAGTCGTGCCGATTACTTTTCCGGTTGGATCTACCACAGCAAGCTTGCATCCGGTACGGAATGCGGGATCCCATCCAAGCACAACCTGTCCGACGATCGGCGGCTGCATCAGAAGCTGCTCCAGATTCTTTCCAAACACAAGGATTGCGCCATCTTCTGCTTTTTCCGTCAGTTCGTTTCTCAGTTCACGCTCGATCGCCGGTGCGATCAGTCTCTGATAGCTGTCGGCCACAATCTCTTTCAAAACCGGTGTTGTGTATGGATTATCCCTGCGGATCACTTTCTTTTCCAGATAACGGAGAATTTCCTCTTCCGGTGCTTCAATCTTAACACTCAGGAATTTTTCTTTTTCTCCACGGTTGAGTGCCAGCACACGGTGTCCGGCTACTTTGCTGACCGCTTCTGTAAAATCATAATACATCTCGTATACAGATTCTGCTTTTTCATCTTTTGCAGCAGAAACCAGCGTACCCTTTTTGAACGTCAGATCGCGGATCCTCTTTCTGTAATCTGCCTCATCTGAAATATTTTCTGCAAGAATATCTTTCGCACCGTCAATCGCTTCCTGCACATTTTTCACGCCCTTTTCTTCAGAAACATATTTTTCTGCCTCTTTTTCCAGGGGCTCCTTACTATTCTGAAGAGAGATCAGAACCGCCAGTGATTCCAGACCTTTTTCTTTTGCAATTGTCGCACGGGTCCGGCGTTTTGGTCTGTACGGACGATAAAGATCGTCCACCAGAACCTGCGTCTCTGCTGCCACGATCTGTGCTTTCAGCTCAGGTGTTAACTTGCCCTGTTCTTCAATACTTGCAAGAACCTGTTCTTTTTTCTCTTCCAGGTTCCGCAGATAGGTCAGTCGTTCATATAATTTACGAAGCTGTTCATCATCCAGTGTACCGTGTGCTTCTTTTCTGTAACGCGCAATAAACGGAATGGTATTTCCTTCATCAATCAGCTTTACAGCCGCATCTACCTGCCACTTTTTTACGCCCAGTTCTTCTGTTATTTTCTGGTTAATATCCATTGATATCCAATCCTCTCTTTTTGTTCGCTATGGATTTAATGATACCATGTCATCTCTTATTTTTCAATTCCCGTTAAAATTACAGAGTTCGCTCGGTTTTCTTGTCTTTTTCTATTAAATATGCTATACTACAGCTAATCTGACTGAAAAGTTTTAAGAAAGGATTAACCAAATGTCAAGCGATATTGAAAAAGAGCCACTGTCCAGACAACAGAAAAAATCAAAAGAAACCAAAGCACGTATCTTTCATGCAGCCAAGACAATTCTGCAGAAGCAAGGATACGATCAGCTTTCCATAAAAAATATCTGTGATGAAGCAGGTGTCTCCAACGGCAGCTTCTATCATCATTTTAAAACCAAAGATGATCTTTTATCTTATTATATTGAAGAACAGCCAAGCATCAATCCGGATCTTCTGGATACGCCGGAAGATGCAGATGAGGCAAAGATCGGTATCATCCACGTTTATCTGAATTACGCACAGTACTGCCGGGAACTCGGAGTAGAATTCATGTCCAACTACTACACACCGCGCAACCAGGCACTGAACCCAACGATCCGTACCGAGCGACCGTACCCGATCCTTACCGTAGAGAATTATCTTCGCAAAGCGATTGATGCCGGCATCATTGCGCCAAAGATTTCCCTGGATGAAATCTGCACTGATATCCGTATGCTGGTTATCGGAAATGTATTTGAATGGTGTCTGCATAACGGAGAAACTGATTTTGAAGGTAATATCCGCCGTTCGATCGGGCATTATCTGGATGGCATTTTCTAATTTCACAGATATACCACAGCGTAAAATGAATTTTTCATATTCCTTCGCTGATTTTTTACAGCACATATTTTCAAAAAAGGTGTCATGGATTTTTATGTCCATGGCACCTTTTCGGCTTATCTGTTGTTATATAAACTTGTACATCGTTGTTGTTTCGTAAGTTTCGCCCTTCTTGCATACCGGCCCGGCAAAATTCTCTTTATGGATTGCATCCGGGAAGAACTGTGTCTCGAAGCAGGCTGCCTGGCGTTTGTGGTAATGCGCACCGCCTTTTCCTTTGGCATCAACAATAAAGTTGCCTGTATAAAGCTGCATTCCCGGAAGGTCTGTATAAACTTCCATAGTGATTCCGCTCTCTTCCGAGGACATCTCTGCCACTTTCGCAAATTCTCCTTTATTGTTCAGAACCCAGTTATGATCATATCCTTTTCCAAAATTCAGTGCCTCATAATCTGTCTCGATTTCTTTGCCAATTGCTTTCTTTGTGCGGAAATCCATCGGTGTCCCTTCTACCGGTGTGATCTCGCCTGTCGGAATAGACTCGGCATCGGCTCTGGTAAATGCATCTGCATCAATCCATACTTCCTGATCCAGTACATCTCCTGATGCATGTCCATCCATATTAAAATAGCTGTGATTTGTCATGTTGATCAGAGTATCTGCATCCGGAACTGCATGGTAAGCGATCTTCACTGCATTGTCTTCTGTCAGAGTATATGTTACCTCAATATGTACAGCTCCCGGATATCCCTGATCACCATCCGGACTGTCCAGTTCAAATGTAATATGATCATCTGCGGTTTCTTTTACCTTCCACATTCTCTGGTTATAAAAATCCATTCCGCTGTGGAGATTATTGCCATTATCATTCTTTTCAAGCTGATAGGTCACTCCGTTCAGTTCAAAGGATGCTCCTCCGATACGGTTTGCACTTCTCCCGACAATTGCGCCGAAGAACAGATCTCCTTCTTCATATCCTGCTGCCTCATCATATCCAAGCACAACATCACACGGCTTGCCTTCTTTGTCCGGTACGATCACCTGTACCAGCGTTGCACCGTAATCGGATACTGCAATCTCCATTCCGTTTTTATTTGTGAGCGTATATAATTTTGTCTCGTCACCTTTAACTGTTGCACCAAAATCTGTTACTTTCATTTTTCCTCTTCCGCCCTTTCTGTTAATTGTGCCTGTAAAACAGACATCTCTTTTACAGGTGTTATTGTAACATAATTTTTTTATTTTTTGCACCCTTTATCGTTGTTCTGCCATTTTGTACATATTGCTGATATTTTTTATCATTTTGTGACAAAATTAACTTATTTGTCTATTTATTAACTTTGCTTGCAAGATTGTACTAAAATGCATACAATATCATTATAAGTGTGTCCATAGAGTTAATCTATAGTATTCAGATGCTTTCCCTATAATTTTCTTCATCTGTCCTGTAGATTAGCAAAAAAAGTTAAAGGAGAAAAAAGCTATGAGTAGACTTGAAATCACTGCACCGGACAAAGCCCAGCTGGTTATCGAAGGGCTCTACAAAGATCTGGAGCGAAGAATTGAATCCAGTCCTCCGGGACTATGTCCTGTTGACATGACTCGTGCTTTCCTGGAGATGTGTCATACACATACCTGTGGAAAATGTGTGCCGTGCCGTGTTGGTCTGTGGCAACTGAAAAACCTGCTGACCGACGTTATGAACGGAGACGCAACTATGGAAACATTAGACCTGATGGAAGAACTCTCTGTATCAATCATGGAAGGAGCTGACTGTGCGATCGGGTATGAAGCAGCTCACATGGTTTACAAGAGTCTGATGGGATGTCGGGAAGACTATGAAGAACATGTGCGCCAAGGAAGATGTACCTGCCAGTACGCACAGCCTGTTCCTTGTGTATCTTTGTGCCCGGCACATGTAGATATTCCGGGATATATCGCTCTTGTCGGAGAAGGACGTTACGCAGATGCGATCCGCCTGATCCGTAAGGACAATCCATTCCCGACCACCTGTGGTTTTATCTGCGAACATCCTTGTGAGGCACGTTGCCGTCGTAACATCGTAGACGATGCAGTCAATATCCGCGGTCTTAAGAGAATGGCTGCTGATTATGCCGGAAAAGTTCCACCGCCGCCATGCGCTCCATCTACCGGAAAGCGTATTGCCGTTGTTGGTGGTGGCCCTGGTGGATTAAGTGCAGCTTACTATCTGCAGCTGATGGGACACCAGACAACCGTATTTGAGATGCTGCCGGAACTTGGCGGTATGCTCCGCTATGGTATCCCGAACTACCGTCTGCCGAAAGACCGTCTGAACGATGATATCAATGCCATCCTTGAGACCGGTGTCAAAGTTGAATTTGGCAAACGAATTGGAAAAGATATGACAATCCAGAGTCTGCGTGAAGAATACGACGCAGTTCTTATTACAATCGGTGCAAGTACCGATAAGAAACTTGGTATCGAAGGCGAACACTCAGAAGGGGTCCTTTCTGCTGTTCAGTTCCTTCGTGATGTAGGAAAGAACCAGAACCCGGATCTTACCGGACAGGAAGTAGCCGTTATCGGTGGCGGTAACGTATCTATGGATGCTGTCCGTACCGCAAAACGTCTGGGTGCTAAAAAAGTCAGCATCGTTTACCGCCGCCGCGTGGCAGATATGACTGCCCTTCCGGCAGAGATTGAAGGTGCTGTTGCAGAAGGAATCGAAGTACAGACTCTGATGGCTCCTTCTCGCATCGAAACAGATGAAAACGGTCACGTAAAAGGAATCTACGTTACACCACAGATGATCAGTAAGATCAAAGACGGTCGTGCAAGTGTACGTCCGACAGGTGCTCCTGACGTATTCATTCCATGCCAGACACTGATCGTTGCGATCGGACAGGATATTGAATACCAGCACTTTGAAGAAGCCGGTGTTCCTGTACAGAGAGGTAAGATCTTAACCGAAAAATACGGCGGATTCGATAACATTCCGGGTGTATTTGCCGGTGGAGACTGTGCTTCCGGTCCTGCATCCGTAATCAAAGCTATTGCTGCTGCAAAAGTAGTAGCTGCTAACATAGACGAATACCTGGGATATCACCACATTATCAGCTGTGACGTTGAGATTCCTGAAGCGCGTCTTGATGACCGCCCGCCGTGCGGAAGAGTAAACATGACCGAGCGTGAAGCCTGCGAACGTGTCTGTGACTTTAACGGTGTAGAAAACTGCATGTCCGAGGCAGAAGCGAAACAGGAAGCCAGCAGATGTCTGCGTTGCGACCACTTCGGCTACGGCATTTTCAAAGGAGGTCGTGAAACATTATGGTAAATCTTACAATTGATAATATAAACGTATCTGTCCCGGAAGGTACTACTATCATGGATGCTGCCAAAATGGCGGATATCCCGATTCCAAAGCTCTGCTATCTGAAAGATATCAACGAGATCGCAGCCTGTCGTGTCTGCGTTGTTGAACTCGAGGGAATGGAACGGCTGGTAACTTCCTGCAACAACGTAGTAAAAGAAGGTATGGTAATCCATACAAACAGCCCAAAGGTTCGTACAGCCAGAAGACAGACTGTACAGCTTATCCTTTCCCAGCACGACTGCAAATGTGCTACCTGTGTCAGAAGCGGTAACTGTACTCTGCAGAGTCTTGCAAATGACCTGAACATCATCGAAATACCATTTAAGCAGCGTCTGGAAGAATTCCCTTGGGATAAAGAATTTCCGCTGATCAGAGACTCACAGAAATGCATCAAATGTATGCGCTGTATCCAGGTCTGTGACAAGATCCAGGATTTACATATCTGGGATGTGACAAGTACTGGTTCCCGTACTACCATTAATGTAACCGGCAACCATAAGATCTCCGAGGTTTCCTGTTCTCTGTGCGGTCAGTGTATTACTCACTGCCCGGTCGGCGCTCTGCGCGAACGTGATGATACAGAGAAAGTATGGGATGCAATCGCTGATGACAAGAAAGTCGTTGTTGCACAGGTTGCTCCTGCTGTACGTGTTGCATGGGGTGAAGCTCTTGGTCTTTCCCGTGAAGAAGCAACTGTCGGCAAGATCATGGATGCTCTGAAGAAAATGGGTATTGACTATGTATTCGATACCTCCTTCACAGCAGACCTTACTATTATGGAAGAAGGAAATGAATTCCTGCAGAGATTTACAAAAGGCGAATTAAATCTTCGTCCGATGTTTACCTCCTGCTGCCCTGGATGGGTACGCTTCCTTAAATCACAGTACCCACATCTGGTGCCACAGCTTTCAACAGCCAAATCACCACAGCAGATGTTCGGTTCTGTTATGAAGAGCTATTTTGCAGAATCTATCGGTGTGAAACCGGAAAATATGTTTACTGTATCTATCATGCCATGTGTTGCCAAAAAAGGCGAAAGTAACATGGAACTGTTCTATGGTGAATATGCCGGACACGAGACAGACGTTGTACTTACAACTCGTGAATTGACACGCATGATCCGTTCTGCACATATTGATCCTGCTTCCTTGGTTGATCGTGAATGCGATCCTCTGATGAAAGAATGGACCGGTGCCGGTGTTATCTTCGGAACAACAGGTGGTGTTATGGAAGCAGCACTTCGTTCTGCTCACTACCTTGTAACCGGACGTAACCCTGATCCGGATGCATTCAAGATTGTCCGCAATCCTGGTGGACAGCCAGGTGTTGTAGAAGCAGAGATCCAGCTTGGAGATGCTACTGTTCGTGCTGCTGTTGTCAGCGGACTCGGAAACACACGTAAACTGATCGAAGCAATCGAACATGGTGAAGTACATTATGATTTTGTAGAAGTCATGGCCTGCCCTGGCGGATGCGTCGGCGGTGGTGGTCAGCCAATCCATGACGGAGAAGAACTTGCACGGACACGTGGTGAAAATCTTTATTTTCTTGATAAGAATGCACCACTTCGCTTCTCACATGAGAACCCGGATGTACTCCGTCTGTACCGTGATTTCTTTGAGAAACCGCTTTCTCACAAGTCACATATGTTGCTTCACACGGATCATAACGCATGGGAGATGCCTAGATAAATCAAATTTTGCCCTCTAAAAGATTGTAACGAATATATAAATAATTTATAGAAGCCAAGTATTCTATAAACTAAGATATAGAAATTGAGCCCTTCTATATCTCTAAAATCCAGAAATGGGAAATGACCTGCCATGTCATTTCCCATTTCTGGATTCAACAAACTAGTATATTCTTTTTATACTTTCTAAGCTCTGTCAGATTCTTCTGTCATCTTCTTATAATACAGAATCAGATCTGCTGCCTGTTCATAGGACAACTCTGTAGTGCTGACCGAAAGATCATAATTCTTCGACATTCCCCATTCCTGTCCGGTATAATCCTTACGAAAAGCGCTTCTTTTCTCATCCACATCCTGGATCTTACGTTTCGCTTTCATTCTGCTTGTAATATGATCACGCTCTTTCACGCGTTCAATTCGTGTTTCCATATCTGCATGGACAAATACACTAAAAGCTTCTTCTCGGTTTCTCATCAGATAACCTGCGCACCTTCCCATAATAATACATGGTCCTTCTTCCACAAGCTCTTCAATCAGCTTAAATGGATATGGCTTCTTCTTCGGTTCTGCAAAATTCATTGCGATTGAATAAAGAAGGCTGTCCACCGGCTGTTCATCCAGATACTCCTGCATTTCTTTCTCGTATCCGCGCATCTTTGCAATTTCAAACAGCTTCTCTTTATCGTAAAACGCATAACCGGTACGCTTTGCCAGCAATTCACCGATTTCATGTCCGCCGCTTCCATATTCCCGTCCGATACAGATAATTGTTTTCTCCATATTCTGCACACTCCTCTCTAATACAGGTGATAGAAAATCGATGCACCTACAACCGTCATCAATCCGGCCACTGCAATAGAAAGACTGCTCATTGCTCCTTCAATCTCTCCGATTTCCATTGCCTTTGCCGTTCCCATAGCATGGGAAGCTGTTCCGATTGCCAGTCCTTTTGCAATCGGATGCTCAATTTTGCAGAGCTTACAGATTCCCTCTGCAAACATATTTCCAATAATCCCGGTAATTACGATCGCAGCAACTGTAATCGTCACAATTCCACCAAGCTCTTCTGAGATTCCCATACCGATCGCTGTGGTAATTGATTTTGGAAGAAGTGTTACATAGAACTGCTTCTTCAGGTGGAACAACATAGAAAATACCCATACACCGGCAAGGCTGGCAAATACACCTGTTGTAATTCCTGCAATGATCGCTTTCAGATTCTTCTTAAGAAGATTCATCTGCTGATAAAGCGGAATTGCAAGACAGACTGTAGACGGTGTCAGAAGGTAGCTCAGTACATTCGCTCCCTTATCATAAGTATCATAATCAATTCCAGTCACTTTTAGCACGATAATTACAAAAACAATCGAAACAAGAAGTGGATTGAAGATACCAATTTTTAACTTTTTACGCAGAAAAATTCCTGCCTCATATCCAAAAAGACTGATCGCCATACAAAAAAAGGTCGATCCATGCAGCATATTACTCATCCTTCTTCTCCTCTTTCTTCAGTACAAACTGAGCGGTTCTTCCACTCACGCCCATAACCAGCACTGTTGTCACTACAATTGTAACCATGATCGGAATAAGAACCGGTTTTAAGTCTCCCCATGATACCATCAGACCTACTCCTGCAGGGATAAAAAGCATCGGCATGATTTCAATCAGAAATCCACCGGCCTCATCAACTGCTTTCAAAGGAATTACTTTTGTCTGCAAACCTGCCAGCAAGATCAGCAAGCCATAAATACTTGCAGGAACCGGTAGTGGAAGGATTGCATGCAAAAGCTCTCCTGCAAAAGAAATCAATATGATAATCAAGAATTGTCTTATAAATTTCACAGTATTACCTCCATTTATTTTATGTTCATTTTTTAACACATGTACCAGAATAGCACTTTTAACACTCTGCCTCAATAAATTTTTGCATTTTTATTGTTTTTTTGACAATATCCTCTCATTCCGATGCTAGAATGAAACTAAATTTACAGAAGTGAAGGGATGACTTTATGTATCATTTTATAGCCAATCCTAACGCCCGCTCGGGTCAGGGACTTGCACTATGGGAAAAGATTAAATTAAAACTGATAGCAGAACATATAGATTACCAGATCCATTTTACACATCACCGGCATCACGCAACGGAAATTGCCGCCGAGCTTACCGCCTCCGGGGATCCTGTTACAATCGTTGTACTTGGTGGTGATGGAAGTGTGGATGAAGTAATCTGTGGTCTGCAGAATTTAAGCCTGGTTACCCTCGGTTACATTCCGATCGGCTCTGGCAATGATTTTGGCCGGGGACTTGCCCTTCCATCCGATACCATGAAAGCTCTGGATCTGGTACTTCATTCTGAACAGACGCGCAAAATCAATCTTGGTGTATTGCACTATCATGACAAGGTTCACCGTTTTGCCGTCAGTTCCGGAATCGGATACGATGCAGCTATCTGCCATCAACTTTGTATTTCCAGGGTTAAAGTCTTTTTTAACCGGCTTGGTCTGGGCAAACTTGCCTATGCAGCCTGCTCACTCTACCGTCTGCGCCGCTGTCAGCCAGATGAGATGGAAATCCTTCTGGACGATACCAAAAGACTTCATTTTAAACGGGTTTTCTTTGCCTCTGCATTTAATCTTCCTTATGAAGGTGGTGGATGCAAATTCTGCCCGGATGCCAAACCGGATGATGATCTGCTGGACTTTATTGTGATTGCAAATGTTCCCAAAATTATTGCTCTGGCAATTCTGCCGACTGTGTTTTCCGGAAAGCATACCCGACTTCCAGGCGTACATATCTTCCGCTGTAAAAAAGCAGAAGTACACTCAAAAGTAGCACTTCCGGTACATTCTGACGGCGAACCGATTTATCTCCAGAAGGATGTTTCGTTCTCTCTCGAACCTGAGACACTGAAAATTATTACATAAAAGAAGGGGACTTTTCTATGCTGTTGTTTTGGATTCTTTTAACTGTTGTTGTATGTTTTTTCTTATATTTATATATGATCATGCCGAATACTTCCCGCCGAAGCAAAATCCTCCCTTATCTCAAGCGGGATTATGCCCATCGCGGACTACATGATTCTTCCCGGCTGATTCCCGAGAATTCTATGCCGGCATTTCGTGAGGCAGTAAAACAAAATCTTGCCATCGAACTTGATATCCATCTCACCCGTGATGGAAAAGTAGTCGTATTCCATGACGAGTCTTTAAAGCGGATCTGCAATGCCGAAGGGACAGTTGAAGATTCCACGTTTGATGCGCTACAGCACCTGCATCTTTCCGGAACTTCGGAGCATATGCCACTTTTTTCAGATGTCCTTCGCTATGTCAATGGGCGGGTTCCTCTTCTGATTGAACTGAAGCTTCCGGACAGCAATATGAAGCTCTGTCCTGCCGCATGGGATATTTTAAAGGATTATAAAGGACCTTATATGGTCCAGTCTTTCAACTCCCTTGGAATCCGATGGTTTCACAAGCATGCGCCTCAGGTTCTTCGTGGACAGCTTTCTTCTGCCCTGACTCGCACGAATCCGGAAAATCCTTTTCTGGCGCGCTTTTGTGTACAGTTCCTGCTGACCAACCTGATCTGTCGTCCGGACTTTATTTCTTATAAACTTGCAGATGCCGGCAATCCTTCCGTCTGGCTGAACCACTATCTGTACCGTATTCCGATGGCAGTCTGGACACTCCGCAATCAAAAAGCTTATAAAACTGCACGGAATAAATATGATATGTATATCTTTGAAGGTTTCTCCGTAAAATAGAGAATAGAAAAAAATATGAATGTTTTATGAAGTCTGTTGTCGAGAAAAATTTTTAATGTTATACTACCTCTAGTAACAAGGAAGAAACATCTTCACCCGAAGGAGCTGATTTTTATCATGAGTCATATTTTTAAAAAATTAAAGACACTGATGCATACATACAGCCATGCATGGGTATTACTATATGCTTTTATTTATTTTCCATGGTTTACTTATCTGGAACGCCATGTGACCGACAATTATTTTGTAATCCACTCGATATTCGATGACTACATCCCGTTTTGTGAATATTTCATCATTCCGTACCTGCTGTGGTTTGCTTATATTGCAGTCACACTGGGATATTTGTTCTTTAATGATAAACAGGGATTTTACAAAGCCTCCGCGATCATGTTCAGCGGTATGACCATTTTTCTGATCATCTGCACGGTATTTCCGAACGGATTGAACCTGAGACCGGAAGTATTTACGCGTGATAACTTCTGTATCGAGCTGGTTAAACGGATCTATCAGACGGATACACCTACGAATGTGCTTCCAAGTCTTCATGTATACAACTCTATTTGTTGTTACATCGCAATTTCCCATTGCGAGAAGCTTCAGCACTCCAGACTGATCCAGAAAGGATCTCTTGTTTTAAGCATTCTGATCATTCTGTCAACCATGTTCCTGAAGCAACATTCCGTAGTGGATGTAGTTGCTGCATGTGTGATGGCATATTTCATGTACTCACTAATTTATGCACAGGAAGGTGCAAAGTCACCACGGCTTGCACGTCAGGTGATTTAAACACTTATAATTATTTTGTTTGATCCAAAGAAAGGACATCGCATTTCGCAAAATCGAAAAGCAATGTCCTTCTTTTATTTCACCTTCCATGCGCTAAACGCCGATGGCATGGAATATTCCTTTTGTATTTCTTCCGGATGTGCAAAGATCATCTCTTCTTTGCAGTTCTTCTCCAGTTCATCCACGATCACCTCATACGCAGTCATATGCCATTCAATATGGCTGAAAATATGCTTCGCATTCCGCAGCTTTTTCACACGGATCGGTGCAAGCCCGATAGATTTACTGTAAGCGGTTACTTCGTCCATCGTAAGCTTTCCGTCCAGATTCGGGAACTCATACATACCTGCAAGCAGTCCCTTATCCGGTCGTTTCCGGATTGCCACATGATCACCATCCTTAAAAATCAAAACGGTTCTCTCCTCAATCCTGCGCGCTTTTGCCTTTTTCTTCACCGGCAGTTCATTCTGGATTCCCAGCCTTTTCGCTTCACAGATTCCCGTAAGAGGACAGATTTCACACTTTGCCTCCCCATTCGGCACACAGACAATCGCACCAAGTTCGATCAGCCCCTGGTTAAAATCCGATGCTGCATCTTCCGGGATCACCGGTTCAATCGAATTTTCTATCTTTGTCCTGACGGACGCTTTCATAATATCTTCATCGCTCGCCAGCAGTCTTGATACCACCCGGAGAACATTTCCGTCCACTGCCGGCTTTGGAATTCCATAGGCAAAAGAAGAAATTGCCCCTGCCGTATAATTTCCAATTCCTGGAAGTGCCTTGATCTCCTCATAATTTTCCGGAAATTTTCCTGCGTATTCTTCCTCGATCTTCTGCGCTGCTTTTTGCATATTGCGTACCCGATTATAATATCCAAGCCCTTCCCAGAGCTTTAAAAGCTTATCCTCCGGTGCCTCGGCTAGATCTTTTACCGTTGGAAGCTCTGTCATGAAACGCTCAAAAAATGGCTTTACTGCTTCCACTCTCGTCTGCTGTAGCATAATTTCAGACACCCATACCCGATAGGCATTTACATGATGTCTCCATGGCAGATCCCGTTTCCGCTCTCTGTACCATTCCACAAGCAGCTCCGGTGCTTCATAGAGCTGTGGATTGGTAAGTACTACCGGAACTTCGTCCGCAATTGCAATGGAATCCTCCGTTACAAAACAGTCCTTTGCGATCACCTGAACCCCGGTTTCCGCTGCTTCTGCAAGAACATCTGCAAATTCTTTGTGAGTCCGTCTGTTTGGTGTAAAATAACGTACTCCTTTCATCTGGACCACAAAGAATACATAAGCCTCGTACCCATCCTGCACCGCTTCTTCCAGCTCTTTTAAATGCTTCACTGCCCGCTCGCTCGGTGCATCCGGAAACTTTACCACGCCTTCTTCTTCCAGCGTAACCCCTTTCACTTCTATAAACGCTTTTTTCTCTTCATATTCCACATACAGGTCAAACCTGGAATTCTTATAGGTAACTTCCGGTCTGACGATCTTCACGTCCTTGAACCATCTCCCGGCTTCAATCCATTCCTGCACCACTTTGTTTGTCACCTGGGAATCCATATTGATCAGCCGGTCAGCCTTCCTGACACTGATCAGGTCCCAGCCAGTCTTACGCCCTGCACTTTCAGACTTCCGGACAAACACTTCTGCTCCCGGAACAAGAAGTTCCGCGCACCTCCCTGTGTTCTTCACATGGACCGTTTCTTCTTTTCCATTTATTTCTATTTTTGCTATAAATCGATTAGGGCGCTTTAAAAAGCGCCCCTTTTGTATTCTCTCATATATCATATTATTGCTCCCGGTTTCCGGCTATCACAAGTGGAATCTGTTCATGCTCCGCTTTTCGGATATACTCTTTGCTGATCTGCGAATCCGTAATGATCTTGTATACATCCTTAACCGGACAGATCACGGACACATACCCGCCGATCATATACAGTTCTACATGTCTTACTGCTGCAAGTTCATTTCCTACCAGGAGCGAATTCGTCACAACCGCTGCTACCAGATAAAAAATAATCTGCACGAGTTTTATCTTTCCCATAACCAGCATGATAATTCCCATAAAAGCAATCGCTGCTCCCAGAATATTTGTCAGAAAACCTGCCAGTTTTGAATAGGTATGATATAACGTAAAGTCAAACAGATATGTATCTGTCATCCGAACTGTAATCTTCTCTTCCACTTTCCTTTCTTTAATAGTTTTCACCCTTTCGTTCGACAACTATTCTCTATAAAACAAAAGTCCTCTTGTATTGTAACACACAAGAGGACTTCATTCCATAAACAAATTATAACATTTTTATTCTTCCGGTGCAGCTTCACCTGTAACTTTGTAGTGAGCCCATCCTTCCGGTGAGTAAATACCTTTCTGTTTCTTCTGCATGGACTCTTTACAGGACGTGCTGCATGGGATGCAGATAAATTCGACAAGCTGATACGTGACGCTAAGGCAACCTACGAAGCACAGTAACCGGACTTCTCCAGTACAAAGAAAAATATGCCTTTTCGATTCACTGAAAATACATATCCCATTAAATTCAAAAGCGGGGCAGTAAAAGGTTTGTCCTTTACTGCCCCGCTTTTCTTTTACCAATCTGTATACAGATCTATATTTCCGGATCCACTTCCGGTATCATATACTTTTCCAGCACCAAGTGACGTCTCTACAACTGTTCCTCTCGGGTAATCATCACTTGCCAAAACAATGTAACCATCGGCATCCCTGATTGTTCCGTCACTTGCTATATGACGTCCTGGGATCGCAAGCCCTCCTCCCGGAAGTACCTTCTGAGAATAGTAAGTCTCGGTATGTCCATTATACCAGATCCTTCCCTTTGACGGGGTAAGACCGCCTGATGGGATCACATAACCACCGCTTCCGGAATTGGAAGAATCGGAACTAGTATTATTCGATGAATTGTTGTTGGAAGGATTATTATTGCCAGAAGAACTGTTATTCCCCGCTGAACTGCTGTTCCCGGAATTATTGCCCGCAGATGTATTACTTCCGGCGGAAGCTGACGCCTGCTTTGTCTCTTCCTGTGCCTTTTTTGCCAACTGCTCATCCGCTTTCCTCTGGGCTTCCTCCTCCTGCTTTTTCTGTGCCGCACGTGCCGCCTCAAGCTGTGCATTTACCGTGGCAAGGTCTGTTGAAGTCTCTTCTGCTTTTTCCTGCAACGCTGCCTGTTCACTGTCCAGCTGGCTTTGCAGGTCAAGCAGTTCCTGCTGCCTGCTTTTCAGTTCAGCCTCCTGCTCTTCAATACCTTCACGTACTTTCACCATATTCTCCAGCATATCCTTATCGTACTTTGTAATATTCTGGATAAAGTCTACACGGTTCAGGAACTCTCCCATACTTTTTGCTTCACATACCATAGAAAGCAGCGTGTCCGAACCATTTTCATACATGTACTTAATTCGAGTCTTCATGTTTGCATACTGTACTTCCTCGTTATTACGGGAAATCTGGAGCGATGCTTCCAAACGGAATACTTCATTATTAGACTCTTCAATTTTCACTTCTGTCTCAGCGATTTCATTGCTGATCGTAACCAGATCCTGGTTGATCCCTTCCAACTGACTCTGTAGATTACTGGTCTTATCTTCGAGGCTGTCCACCTCTTCTGCATGTACCGACATCCCCGACAGCGCGATACCGAATGCACAGATCAGAGAAAGTCCGCACTGTACGATTCGTTTTTTCTGCATTTTCATAAATGTAATCCTTTCTTGAATGTTTTGGGGTAACACTAAGATAGTATATACTATTTTAATCAAAAGAACAACCTTCTATTTTCCGGAAAGGTCTGTACACAGCCATTTCTTCCCATTTTCAACATACAAAAAGCTTCTTCAGATGCCATTTTTCTCTAAGTGTATGACAGCAAAAAGAAACAGGCTTTTTGCTGATTTCAATCAGTTAAGCCTGCTCCCTTTTCAGCAGAGCCTATGCTGTCGGCTCTGCAACTGTTTTACTTTTATCTTTTTTCACTCTGTATCCAGCAGTTGTTCTGCAGATGACCGGATCAAAGATCAGGAACATTGCCGGAAGGACAGTCAGTACTACGATCACACTGATGATCGCTCCCCTTGAAAGAAGTTCACAGATAGAACCGATCATATCAACCTGTGTATAACAAGTCACACCAAATGTTGCCGCAAAAAAGCTCAGTCCACTAGTAATGATCGATGGCATACTGATTCTGTGTGCAATCGCAACAGATTCTTTCTTACTCTTGCCTTTCATACGTTCTTTCTGATATCTGGTCGTCATAAGGATTGCATAATCAACGGTTGCTCCCAGCTGGATTGCTCCGATAACGATACTTGCAACAAACGGAAGACTCTTGCCCTGATAGAACGGAATCGCCATATTAATCGTAATCGCAAACTCGATAACCGAAACCAGAATGATCGGAAGCGAGATGGATTTAAATATAAGCAAAATGATAATAAAGATTGCTGCGATTGAAATAACGTTAACTCTTGTCAGATCGATATCTGTTACATCCTGCAGGTCTTTCATCAGTGGTGCTTCACCGATTACCATTCCAGACTTATCATAGGATTTTACAATCTTATCAATCTGTTTGATCTGTTTGTTGACCTGCTGAGTTGCAGACTCATACTTGGTACATACAAACATCAACTCGGTATCCTTACCCTGAAGCATACTCTTTACATCATCCGGGATCATCGATTCCGGAATAGAAGATCCAACGATAGAGTTAAGTCCAAGTGTCCATTTTACACCTTTGACATCATCAATTTCACTCATCATTGCCTTTTTCTCTTTGGCATCCATGTCTTTATCTACCATAACTATATGCATTGTACTCATATCAAAGTCATCTTTCAGTTCACTGTTTGCCACATTTGATGGAAGTGACTGTGGAAGTGACTGTGCAATATTATAATAAATTTTTGTATGATTATTGCCATAAATAGCAGGAATAAGCAAGATCAGGAAAGCAACGATCCATACTTTGTAATGTTTGGTGATAAATGCCGAAACCTTATCCATGCTCTTGATCAGCGGTTTATGCTTGGTTTTTTCAATCGGTTTATCAAAGATAAGAATCATTGCCGGAAGGATTGTTACACAACAAAGCACTCCAATGATAACACCTTTTGCCATAACAATACCAAGATCACGACCAAGTGCAAATGTCATAACACAAAGAGCTACAAATCCTGCTACTGTGGTGACAGAACTTCCTACAATGGATTTGAATGTATTAGAAATCGCATGTCCCATCGCACGGTTCTTATCTCCCGGGAAACGGCGCTTGTTCTCTTCGTAGCTATTCAGCAGGAAAATGGAGTAATCCATCGTAACACCCAGCTGCAATACCGCCGTCAGCGCTTTTGTAATGTAACAGATCTCGCCAAGGAAAATGTTACTTCCCAGATTATATACAATTGCTACACCTATACTGATCAGGAAAAAAATCGGTACCAGGAAGGATTCTCCGGTAATTTCCAGCACCAGAAAAGAAAGAATTGCCGCAATTACAACATAAATCGGGACTTCTTTCATTGCTACATTCTTGATATCGGCTACAACACCTGTCATACCTGCAATAAAACACTGTTTGCTGGCAATCTTACGCATCTCACCGACTGCATTCATTGCTTCGTCAGATGAAGTCGTATTGTCAAATAATGCGAGCATCAGTGTCGCATCTCCGTTGTAGAAGGCTTTTCTCAAATCGGATGGAATCATCTCTACCGGCAATGAAAGATCTGCCACATCACCATACCATAATACTTTTTCGACATGATCAACCTTATTAAACTGATCTGCCAGCTTCTGGATATCTTTCATGTCCGTATCCTCTACAACAACCATGGCGAATGCACCCATACCATATTCATCCACCATAACGTCCTGTCCTTCTACTGTTTCCAGTGATTCCGGAAGGTAACTGAGCAAGTCGTAGTTAATTCTTGTCTTCGCCATTCCAATAAATGACGGAATCAAAAGCAGTATCCCCAGTAACAAAATTATAAATCTGTGTTTTGCTATCCATTTTCCCGCTTTGACCACAATAATCATCTCCCTGTCTTTACATTTTTATTCTATAGAATATTATACAAAAAAATGACTGATGGTCAATATCAAATAGTCACAATAATTTCATAATTAAAAAATGAATTTTGGTCATTTTTAGCATGGTTGATTTTTTATTATTTTCCAAAAACTATTAACTACAAAAAACTGCTACTGGCAGTTTTTCTTTTACGCAAACATACTAAAAAGGGTGTTTTTCTGGTATATTACAGAGAAACACCCTTTGCTCTTAGCTCTTATTTACGAATCGTAGATACAGAATAGACCAGAATTTTCATACAGATTTCTTTTTCCGGATCAATCTCTACTGTAAGAATTTCACCATCCCGTTCTTTTACTGTTGCGATAATCCCTCCCATTGTAAGGACCTCATCTCCAACCTTGATCGAATCATGGAGTTCCTGCATTTTTTTATTCTTTTTCTTTCCCGGAACTACCATCATAAAATAGATCACTACAAACAATAGTACCGCATACAATAAAATCATCATCTGTGCATTCATACTCTTATCCTGCCTTTTTTGCTTTATTATACTACTTCAGATAAGCTTCTACAATCTTTACAAACATTGCTGATCCTTTGTAGAGCACGTCTTCATCTACATTAAAGTGTGGATTATGATGAGGAACATCCGTATGCTTTACCGGATTAGAAGAACTAAGGAAGAAAAATGCTCCGGGTGCTTTCTGTAAGTAGTATGCAAAATCCTCTCCTGCCATATTTGGTGCCGGAACTTTACTTACAACATCCTCTTCACCTACAACTTCTTTTGCGGCTTCAGTTACAAGTGCTGCCATCTCGTCGTTATTGATTACCGGAGGTGCTCCCCAGTCCATCTCAACTTCTGCTGTTCCTCTGAATGTTGCCGCTGTGCTCTTTGCAATCTCTTCAATTCGTTTTGCAAGGTACTGTCTCATCGGTTCTTCCAGTGCCCGGATCGTTCCTTCGATTTCTACTTCACTTGGAATTGCATTATAAGCAACACCACCATGGAAATAACCAATTGTTACAACTGCAGCTTTTACTGCGGAAACTTCACGTGCAATGATTTCCTGCAGGTTAATTACAATATGAGACGCCATTGTAATCGGGTCTGTTCCTTTTTCCGGAGTAGAGCCATGACAACCTGTTCCTTTTACATGGATCACAAATCTGTCAAATGACGCCATACAGCATCCAGGAGTAACAATTACCTTTCCTGCAGGGATATCTTTGTTGATGATACTTCCGATATGCTGTCCAAATACAGCATCTACACCATCCATTGCACCATCTTTGATCATGATCTCTGCACCTTTGGATAATTCTTCCGCGGTCTGGAACAGAAGTCTTACATTTCCTTTAATTTCTGCTTTGTGTGTATTTAAAACTTTTGCGGCTCCAAGAAGCATTGTAATATGATTGTCATGTCCACAGGCATGCATCAGACCTTCATGTTTGGACTTATAATCGACATCATTTGCCTCCGTAATCTTAAGTGCATCCATATCTGCACGGAGTGCAACCGTCTTACCTGGCTGCCCGCCCTTGATCTCTGCAATGATACTACTGTCTGTTCCTGAACATTTATAAGGAATTCCGAGTTCATCCAGTTTATCTGTTACATATTTCTGCGTTTCCGGAAGATCAAGACCAAATTCCGGAATCTGATGCAGTTCTCTTCGCATTTTTACGAGTTCTTCCTGTAAACCTTCACATTCTTTCCACATACTCATGCTTATTCCCTCTTTTCTCTATGAATCTTTTGCTTTTTATTCATTTCCCGCTAAGCAGTTTTCTTTTCTTTTACATATAACAGTCTTGCAAATCCAAGGCTTCCGAATACAGACACAACGATAAGTACCCATGCCGGAGGAGCAATCGTAAATTTAAGGATAAGCGGAAGTCCCATGCCAAAGATGGCAACTTTAGGATATTTCAATGCATAGGTTCCAAAAGTTCCTCCAAAAATTGCACCTGCTGCATATTTTGTAAGAGCGGATACAATAACATCTGGAAGTACGGATACAACTGCTGATCCTACTAAAACAGCTGCTGTTGTAGCAATCAGGTTTGTAATAATAGAACCACAGATTGCCATTGTAGAAGCCACCTCTGCCTGAAGCGTTCCTGGTTCACTCTCCGTCGTTTCAAGAGCCATTGTTGCACATGGAACTCGCATGTTACCGATATTTCCTGAAAGGAAACTTAAGTATGTACCAGTAAGTCCAAGAGCTGCATAGTAAGAAATTGGTTCAACAACATAGAATGCACCAAATGATAATGCAACCATTCCCCATCCTGCAAGTACTACTTTCGGATCCGGCCAGCAGTTATAGGTAATACACAGCCAGATAACCGGTATAAATGATGTAAATGCTGCGAGCAGGTTTGTAGGAGTACCGATTCTAATACTATTCTTTTTCCATTCTGACATTAATTCTTTATTTTCCATAATCATACCCTCCTATGCTCCAACTGCCATATCATAGATGATTGCAAATAACATTCCGATGATCATTGCAATACCAAGATTGTACTCTCTGATTTTTGGAACTTTCTTTGCTACAAATTTTTCAAGGATTGCCATTCCGATAATACCACCAGCAACGGCTGCTGCATTTCCCCATCCTTTACCAATTTCGTTGACATCCAGATAACCGAAGATACCAAGTGAACAGGCCCCACTCATTACAACCAGCCATTTTGAATCGCCACCGCTCATCTTTGTTCTTAAGTTTTCAAGTGCAGGTGTAAAAAGACCTGTTACAACCAGCCATCCGGCTCCGTTGAGTGCCATTACGAACCAGCTGACAGCCATAACTTTCAGTGTAAATCCAGCTCCTCCAAGCTCTGCGCCTGCCGCTTCAGCACCAAGCGTTGCTGCAGTAAGCTCTGTCGGTGCTGCACCAATGATGGAAAGTCTCTGCCATGCCATTGGACCTCCGATCGAAGTCATAAGACCAACCATTACGATAAATACACCAAGTGCAGGTCCGATTGCGGAAATGAGACCGACTCTGAATGCTGTCTTCGGCACTGTTGCCGGAATGTTTGCCTTCACTGTCATTTTCTTTGCCATTCGGATATAAAGAACAGCCTGGACAAATGCAATTGCTACAGTAATACCACAAAGCAAATACACGATCATTGAATTAGAAATCTCTACATAATCCATATACTCTCTTCCTTTCTTCTTTCATGTTCCTTTTTTGTTATCCAGTTTCCTCTTGTTGATGATAAGTTTACAACTTAATAACTTTGCTTTCTATATATATCATGTACAAATTTATCTTGATTTTTTTATATTCGACATCATTTTTTTGTATTTGTGATATAATTATTTTATCAGTTTTTGTATTTGAGATACAATTTTATTACAAGGAGACTAAAAATGACTGTCGAAGAACTATTAGAACTGCCAACTATTAAGGGATTAAAACTTATTTCCGGAAATCTCGGTGTACACAGAGAAATCTCCACAGTAACCGTCGTTGATACTCCGGATGGCTTCCAGTGGTTAAAAGGAAATGAAGTTGTGATCACAACGACCTATGCCCTTGAAAAGACGCCTAATGCTTTTGTTGATTTCATCAGCAAGCTGTTGTCTAGAAATATCAGTGCACTGATTGTCAAATCGGACCGGTACATAAAGGTTATTCCGGAAAATGCCAAAAAACTTTGTGATGAAAAAGCTTTGCCACTGATCTACTGTCCGGCAATCTACGCATTTGCCGACATTATCAATCCAACCCTGTCCGGAATTATATCCAAACAGGCGGAGCAGCTAAAAGAATCTTCCAAGATTCACGAGAGTTTCCTGGAACTGGCAATAAATGACCGCTCTATCCATCAAATTTTGCAGACACTGAGTACTCTGATCCAGGAACCGACTGCCTATGTTGATACTGTTTTCCACAAAGTATATTTTTCTGAAAATGTAAGCGAGGATAGTCTTTATCTGAAGGGATTATCATATGAAATTATTTTGAATGAATACCGAGAGAAATATCAGTGTATCGACGTTGTCAATAAAGAGCAGAAATTTGGATATATTATGCTTCTTTCTGACCGTTCTGACCGGACATATCCGGATACTGACTCCAATATCTACAAAACAGCGATCGAATATGCCAGTATCGTAATTATCCTGCGTATGCAGATCCGAATCAGTAACCGGATGATCGAAGAGAAATATTACTCTTCTTTTGTAGGTGATCTAATGCTTAACAACGTCAAAACACGTGAAGAGATCAATACACGTGCCCATTTATACGGCTGGGATCTGGACGGCGGCGGATTTGTTGCGATCATCGATATAAACAATATTAAAAAGTATTATCTGCGTGATCTGGATACCGGAACAAATGAAAAGCTTCAGAAATATACAGACCGGATTTTTGATACTTCTATTAAGTGTATCAAGCAGGCATTCCCTTCCACTATTTATTATTCACAGAGTGACTTTATTGCCTTTCTGATCACTGGAAAACTGCCTGTCAGCGCCCGTAAAACACTTGCAGATACATTCAGTCAAATCCAGCACAGTCTGTTGAACGCCGTTCCTTTTACTATTTCAATGGGAGTTGGAATGTATGTAGATGACATTATCAATATTCACAACAGCTACCAACAGGCAAAGCAGGTCATCCAGACTGTCTATCAGATTCAGCAATTTAACCGTCTGTTCTTTTATGATCAGATTGGAATCTATCGCTTGTTATTTTCTATTTCATCCAATAACGAGGCAATTGAATTCTGCGATAAATATGTAAAGCCTCTGCAGCAATACGATGACCAGCATCATGCAAACCTGATTGAAACACTACAGTCTATCATCAACTGTGGATGGAATTTAAAGCTGGCATCCGAAAAGCTTTTTTTACATTATAATTCTGTAAAATATCGGTTTCAGAAAATTTGTGATTTACTTGAAATTGATTTGAGAGATAATTCCAGACATACGGAAATAGAACTTGCTCTTAAGATTTATTTGATTCAGAAAAATCAGATATAGCGTGGGATTTTTCGACTGACTCATTCAATCGCGGGATTTCGCCCTATAAATAAGTAAAAAAATACAGGGAAGAAATGCAAGCACTCTTCCCTGATATTATTTACTTATTTGCACGGCTCAATGCCATCACGAATATTACTCGATGATTGTAGCAACACGTCCTGATCCTACAGTACGTCCACCTTCAC
>ERZ506754.428-NODE-428-length-23706-cov-13.752315_pt1 | contig 23706 bp, 19 predicted proteins | sample MGYA00513043_ERZ506754 | MGnify/ENA metagenome assembly ERZ506754 | reverse complement strand
TTAATAAGAAAAAGGAGATTATCATTATGAAAAAATTTGTATGTACAGTATGTGGTTATGTTTACGAAGGAGATGCTGCACCGGCTGAATGTCCAGTCTGTCACGCACCAGCTTCCAAGTTTAAAGAGCAGGAAGGAGACAAAGTATGGGCTGCTGAGCACGTTGTAGGTGTTGCGCAGGGTGTCAGCGAAGATATTCTTGCAGATCTTCGTGCAAACTTCGCAGGAGAATGCTCTGAAGTAGGAATGTACCTTGCAATGGCAAGAGTTGCTCACAGAGAAGGATATCCGGAAATCGGACTTTACTGGGAAAAAGCTGCTTACGAAGAAGCAGAGCATGCTGCAAAATTCGCTGAACTTCTTGGTGAAGTTGTAACAGACAGCACAAAGAAAAACCTTGAGATGAGAGTTGATGCTGAGCACGGTGCTACAGAAGGTAAATTCGATCTTGCAAAGAGAGCTAAAGCTGCTAACCTGGATGCAATCCACGACACAGTACACGAGATGGCTCGCGACGAAGCTAGACACGGAAAAGCTTTCGAAGGACTGCTTAAGAGATACTTCGGCTAATTTAAACAAACCTTATCAGCAGAAGCGATCGCTTCTGCTATGATAAAACTGCCCATCGGGAATGGAACATTTCCTTCCTGATAGGCAGTTTTTTAATCTTCTTTCTCTTTTCTTTCATCTGATAATTTAACTTTTTTGCCGGCAATGAGTTTCTGTTTCTCTTTTCTCCCTAACTGCTTAATTGCATATTCCCGTTTCATTGCCTGTTCTTTTGTCTCAAATTCCTCATAATAAGCCAATTCAACAGGCCTCCGTGCCTTCGTATATTTTGCGCCTTTCCCGGAATTGTGCGCCTCCACACGTTTTTCCAGATCATTTGTCCAGCCCGTGTATAACGTTCCGTCACTACATTTTAGCATATATGTATAATTCAAAAACTCATCACCTCTGCTATCTCCCGCATTACTCTTTCGATGGATGTTATTTATTATATCATGAATCCCTTATCCAGGATCAATACTATATTATCAAGAAAACTTTTCCTGTATCCAATACAATATAGTATTGATCCTGCACCCGTAATCAAACTTTTGAATCCATCATTTTATCCAAACAAATATAACTTTACTCCATAAAATTCATGGGGTCAACCGGCGCCCCGTCTTTCATAATTTCAAAATATAAATTTGGTCCTTCGACACTATAATATTTCGTCGGTGAATTCAGTGTTCCCACTTCCTCTCCGGCTGCAATATAATCTCCAACTGCTGCCGCCACTTCATCCAGCTGGCCATAAACCGCAGTATACCCATTTCCCATATCAAGTGTCACAGTAGTTCCTGTCTGGGCAGTCTGTTCAATACTCTCTACAACTCCTGCTGCCGCTGCGTGGATCACTTCTCCCTGCGTTCCACCAATAATCAGTGCAGGATTATATTTATACTGCTCCAATGTTGGAAAATATACTGTATGATCCATACTAAAACTCAAAAGTGTTGCTCCGCTTGCCGGCCAGGCAAGTGTACTTTCCTGAGTAAACCATACATCCTGCGTATTTGAAGATGCTGTGCTTTGAATTTCCTCTGCGGATATATTTCCATTCTCCATACTATTTTCATTCTCTTGCTGAACATCCTTTTGGGATTCCTGGTTTTCTTCATTATCCTCTTCTGAATCTGTGTCTGTAGGAAGAATATCATCTGTATTCGCCAATGTACTATCATCTTCTGTAAGCTGTTCTGCTGTTGTTTGCGCATCTTTTATCTGCTGCTCCATGTCTTTTTTGTAATGATTGTATGTGTAGCTTCCAACCATTGTAATTACCGCAACAAAACAAAGTACTGCGCCAACTGCAGCTCCCTTTCCTTTCAAAAAGGCCGGTCTTTCATTTTTATTCATAATCATCACCTCTGGCTATAGCATTGCCTGAAATGATTGTTCTTATTCATCTATGTGGTGTAGTTCTGTTCCTTCATAAAAATATTGCAGGATCTCTTCATAATTTTTCCCATCCTTTGCCATTTCCTGTGCAGTCCACTGACTCATTCCAAATCCGTGCCCTTTTCCAACAGTTGCAATCTTCAACCCGTGTGGACTTTCATAAAAAGAAAATGAACTCGAAGGAAGTTTCAGTGCATCACGGAACTGATCTCCTGTACATATCGTCTCTCCAATCCTCATTTTTCTGACATAACCGGAAGAATCCCATTCCTGAATTTCAAAATCTTCGTATCCATACCCATTTTCTGCTTTTTTCTGTTCCTCTGCCACAAGGAATTCTCTACATCTCTTTTGTATCTCTTTATATTCTATCAAATGTACCTGAATTTCATCTTCTGCCGCCTTGTCAAGCGGACATTCTTTTGCTGTGATGTACGGATAATCTGCATTTCCAAGTACCTCCTGCACATCTCTGGTCTTTCCATTACTGGATTGATGAAACGGTGCCCATGCAAAGGTCTCATGATACCACAGTACAATTCCTTTTGTTTCCTGTGCTGCCTGTTGACATTTTTCCAAATTCTCTTCGTATTTTGTCCCCCACTTTTTCTTCATCTGAGTCTGCGTCAGACATTTATCCAAAAGAGTCTGCTTTTCTTTCTCTGTTCTGTACAATTCTGTACGTAGAACAACCGCCTGTGCCTTCAATGCTTCTATTTCACATCCACCATCTGTTTCTCCTGCGAGCATTTCTGCGAGATACACAGATGCATTATCGCTGTCAGCTCCCTGCACCGCATTTTTTCCGTTTATAAAAACAGAAATGATGTAAGGAAGTAAAAACAGTATGATAAGAAATGCAAAAAATGACTTTATTTTATTTCTAATTGTATCACGCATAAAAACAGCCCTCCATACTCTATTGTATGGAAGGCTGTCCTATTTTAGAACTTATCTGGTTCATTCTCCGGTGCAATTGCTTATTCGAAAAGGTCCTGTCCTGATGGAACTTCAACCTTCTCCAGATGCCAGATATCACGCACATACTCCTCGATTGTTCTGTCAGATGTGAACTTACCGCTGCATGCTGTGTTCATCATTGCCATCTTAGACCATCTCTGCTGATCTCTGTAAGCTTCTTCTACTCTCTTCTGTGCATCTGCATAAGAACGGAAGTCTTTCAGAATGAAGTAAGTATCTGCTTTGTCTGTACACTGTGTATTCAGCAGTGAGTTATACAGGTTGATATACATGTTGTGATCACCGTTAGAATATGTTCCATCCATCAGCTGATCTACGACACGTTTGATCTCCCAATCATTAAAGTAAACATCTGTTGGGTTGTAACCGCCATTGTTCTCGTAATTGATTACTTCCTGTGAACTCAGACCGAAGATAAATGCATTCTCTTCTCCAACTTCATGAACGATCTCTACATTTGCTCCGTCCATTGTTCCGAGTGTCGGTGCACCGTTCAACATGAACTTCATGTTACCTGTACCGGATGCCTCTTTGGAAGCTGTTGAGATCTGTTCGCTGACATCTGCTGCTGCGAAAAGAATCTCTGCATTGGATACTCTGTAGTCTTCGATAAATACAACTTTCAGCTTTCCGTTGATGCTTCTGTCGTTATTTACAACATCTGCTACGGAGTTGATCAGTTTGATTGTCTCTTTCGCACGAAGGTATCCTGCTGCTGCCTTTGCTCCGAAGATAAATGTTCTTGGGTAGAAGGACATCTCCGGATGCTCTTTGATCTGATTGTACAGATACATGATATGCAGGATATTTAACAGCTGACGTTTGTACTCATGCAGACGTTTTACCTGAATATCAAAGATAGAGCGAGGATCTACATCGATTCCGTTATGCTCTTTGATATATTTCGCAAGGCGAACTTTATTCTGGTATTTAATTTCCATAAATTCACGTCTTGCGTCTTCGTCTTCAACAAGTGGTTTCAGCTTTGCAATCTGAGACAGATCTGTGATCCATCCATCACCGATCTTATCTGTGATCCAATCAGCAAGAAGTGGGTTTCCATGTGCGAGGAAACGTCTCTGTGTGATTCCGTTTGTCTTATTGTTGAATTTCTCAGGCATCATCTGATAGAAATCTTTCAGTTCCTGATTCTTAAGAATCTCTGTATGAAGCTGTGCAACACCGTTTACAGAGAATCCTGCAACAATTGCCATGTTCGCCATACGAACCTGTCCGTTCATAAGGATTGCCATTTTGCGGACTTTCTCTTCATTTCCCGGATACATCTCACGAACCTTGATCAGGAAACGACGATCAATCTCCTGTACAATCTGGTAAATACGTGGAAGTAATTTTGAGAACAAGTCGATTGGCCATTTCTCAAGTGCCTCTGCCATGATTGTATGGTTTGTGTAAGCACAAGTCTTGCTTGTAACTTCCCATGCATCCTCCCAGCTTAATCCTTCTACGTCGATCAGAAGACGCATCAGCTCCGGAACTGCAACTGTCGGATGTGTATCGTTCATCTGGATAACAACTTTCTCGTGCAGTTTTCTGATATCTCCATGTTTCTTCTTATACTTCTCGATCAGAGCCTGAAGACTTGCAGAAATGAAGAAATACTGCTGTTTCAGACGAAGCTCTTTTCCTGAATAATGATTGTCATTCGGATAAAGGACATCAACGATCAGTTTTGCAAGGTTCTCCTGCTCTACTGCTTTGTGATAATTTCCTCTGTCAAACTCGTCCAGCTTGAAATCTGTGATCGGTTTTGCATCCCATACACGCAGTGTATTTACTACATGGTTACCATATCCAACGATCGGCATATCATACGGAACAGCCATAACAGACTCATAATTTTCCTGGATAAATTTATCTTTTCCTGTTACAGGATCTTTCTCGAAACGGATATTTCCGCCAAAGCGTACTTCTTTTGCGTATTCTTCACGGCGAATTTCAAATGGATTTCCTTCTTTCAGCCAGTTGTCCGGAACCTCCACCTGATATCCATCTTTGATTTTCTGTTTGAACATTCCATAACGGTAACGGATTCCACATCCATATGCAGGATAGTTCAATGTTGCAAGAGAATCAAGGAAACATGCTGCAAGACGTCCAAGACCACCATTTCCAAGAGCCGCATCCGGCTCCTGGTCTTCAATCACGTTCAGATCAATATTCATCTCTTCCAGTGCTTCTTTTACATCTTTATATGCTGTCATATTGATGAGGTTGTTGCCAAGTGCACGTCCCATAAGGAACTCCATTGACATATAGTACACTGTCTTGGCGTCTGTCTCATCATATCTTTTCTGTGTCTCAATCCAATCATCGATAATAACATCTTTGACTGCATAGGATACTGCCTGGAATAGCTGCTGCGGTGTAGCTTCATCGATTGTTTTTCTATAAAGTGTCTTAACGTTATCCTTTACTGCCGCTTTAAAAGCCTTTTTCTCGAATCTTTTACTGAACATGTTTATTACTCTCCTTTTTTCTCAACACCCATTGTAACTGCTTCGCCGTTGATCTTCCATTCTTTCACGTAACCAGCCGGCTGTGCTTTTACAACTTCATCCGCAAGTACCTCACCTGCGATCAGTGTATTGTTCTTTTCGAAGACAGCTTCTGCCTTTTCACTACCCTCGTATGTAACTTTGATTCTGTCCATAACTTCGAAATCAGCTTCTTTTCTCATTGTCTGGATCTTGCTGATGATCTCACGTACAAATCCCTCTTCCAGCAGCTCTGGTGACAGGTTTGTATCGAGAACAACTGTGATTCCGTTGTCATTTACAGATTCATATCCTTCAATCTGTGCTGTATCGATCAGAAGATCTTCCTTGAAAAGTTCAATTTCCTGTCCGTTTACATCCAGTTTGAGTGCACCTGTAGCGTTGAGCTCATCCATTGCTGCATTTCCATCGATGTCGTTAAGCGCCGCTTTGATACCACCTAACATCTTACCATATTTCGGTCCGACTGTCTTTAATTGTGGTTTAAAACTATAAGAAGTAAAGTCTCTTACATCATCTGTAAATTTAACATTTTTAACATTCAGCTCATCTGCAACGATCTCCTGATAGAATTCCGGAAGATCAAAGTCTGCTTTCACAAACATCTTTCCGATCGGCTGACGGTTCTTGATGTTGGATGCATTACGGCATGCACGTCCCATAACAACAAGGTCAAGAACATGTTCCATGTTATTTTCAAGTTCTTTGTCAATCTGCTCTTCATGAACTTCTGGGAAGTCACAAAGGTGAATACTTTCCGGAGCATCCTTATCAATGCTGCGAACCAGGTTCTGATAAATCTCTTCTGTCATGAACGGGATCATCGGAGCTGCTGCCTTAGATACTGTAACAAGAGCTGTGTACAGAGTCATGTAAGCATTGATCTTATCCTGCTCCATTCCCTTTGCCCAGAAACGCTCACGGCTTCTTCTTACATACCAGTTACTCAGATCATCTACGAAATCCTGAAGCACACGTGCTGCCTCTGGGATTCTGTAATTGCCAAGATTATAATCTACATCTTTTACCATTGTGTTCATCTTGGAGAGGATCCACTTATCCATAACCGGAAGTTTATCATATTCCAAAGTATATTTTGTTGCATCAAAATTATCAATGTTCGCATAAAGCACGAAGAATGCATAAGTATTCCAAAGTGTTCCCATGAACTTACGCTGTCCTTCCTGAACGGCTTTTCCGTGGAAACGGTTCGGCAGCCACGGAGCACTGTTGATGTAGAAGTACCAACGGATCGCATCTGCACCGTATTTCTCCAGTGCATCAAACGGATCAACGGCATTTCCTTTAGACTTACTCATCTTCTGTCCATTTTCATCCTGAACATGTCCAAGAACGATAACATTCTTATATGGAGCCTTGTTGAACAGCAGTGTTGAGATAGCAAGCAGTGAGTAGAACCATCCTCTTGTCTGGTCTACAGCCTCAGAAATAAAGTCTGCCGGGAACTGTCTCTCAAACAGATCCTGATTTTCAAATGGATAATGATGCTGTGCAAATGGCATGGATCCACTGTCGAACCAGCAGTCGATAACTTCCGGTACTCTGTGCATCTCTTTACCACACTCCGGACACTTGATTGTTACAGCATCGATGTATGGGCGGTGAAGCTCAATATCATCCGGGCAGTTATCAGACATTGATTTCAGTTCTTCAATGCTTCCGATAGAGTGCATATGTCCACACTCACACTGCCAGATATTCAGTGGTGTTCCCCAGTAACGGTTACGGCTGATTCCCCAGTCCTGAACGTTCTCGATCCAGTCACCGAAACGTCCTTTACCGATACTTTCCGGAATCCAGTTAATTGTGTTATTATTTCTGATCAGATCTTCGCGAACTGCTGTCATCTTGATGAACCAGGACTCACGAGCGTAGTAGATCAGCGGAGTATCACATCTCCAGCAGTGAGGATAGCTATGCTCGAACTTCGGTGCATCATAGAGAAGTCCTCTTGCATCCAGATCTTTTAATACTTCCGGATCAGCCTTCTTCACAAACAGACCGGCGAACGGTGTAGATTCTGCCATATCACCCTTCTCATCTACAAGCTGTACGAATGGAAGATCATATTTTCTTCCTACATTCGCATCATCTTCACCAAATGCTGGTGCGATGTGAACGACTCCTGTACCATCTGTCAGAGTTACATATTCATCACATACAACATAGAATGCTTTCTTGTGCTGTTTTGCAGCCTCGTCTGCTGCACACTGATACAACGGCTCATACTCTTTTCCTTCCAGATCAGTTCCCTTGTAAGTCTCAAGAATTTCATAAGCATCTTTGCCTTCTTCTGCAAGTCTTCCAAGAACTGTATCAAGCAGTGCGCAAGCCATATAATATACATGTCCGTCTGCTGCCTTAACCTTTGCGTAATCTTCTTTCGGATTTACACAAAGTGCAAGGTTGGATGGAAGTGTCCAAGGTGTTGTTGTCCATGCAAGAATATATGCATCTTCATCTTTTACTTTAAAACGAACGATTGCTGAACGCTCCTTAACATCCTTGTATCCCTGTGCAACTTCCTGTGCGGAAAGCGGTGTTCCACAACGCGGGCAGTAAGGAACGATCTTAAATCCTTTGTAAAGGAGTCCCTTATCCCAGATCTGCTTCAGAGCCCACCATTCAGACTCAATAAAATTGTTATCATAAGTTACATATGGGTGCTCCATGTCAGCCCAGAATCCAACTGTACCGGAGAAATTCTCCCACATTCCTTTGTATTTCCATACACTCTCTTTACATTTCTTGATAAATGGTTCAAGACCATATTTCTCAATCTGATCTTTTCCATCAAGACCAAGAAGCTTCTCAACTTCAAGCTCTACCGGAAGACCATGTGTATCCCATCCGGCCTTTCTTGGAACCATATATCCTTTCATTGTACGGTATCTCGGGATCATATCCTTAATAACACGAGTTAAAACGTGTCCGATATGCGGTTTACCATTTGCTGTCGGAGGTCCGTCATAGAAAATATAATCCGGACATCCTTCTTTTTCATCCATACTTTTCTGGAAGATTTCATTATCATCCCAGAACTTTTCAACTTCTTTTTCACGGCTGACAAAATTCATGTCAGTTGAAACTTTCTTATACATGTTCTTATCCTTTCCTGAGTTTATTTTATGATTCTTAAAAAGAAAGGCTTCCGTCCTGTAATAGGACGAAAGCCTGAACTTCTCTCGTTAAACCACCTGTTACATCATACTTAGGTCTGATTTCTGACCTGCATATGGTATCCTTTAACGCCGGACACGCGTCAGTCCTTACTCTCTCTTTCTGCAGAAACCTCTTTTCTGCATCTGTTTCAGGAACTGCTGCTCTGGAGTGATCTTCAAAAATCTCTTACTTGCACCGGACTCCCACCATCTCCGGCTCGCTGTAACGTTCGGATAAATCCTACTGTCTCCGTCATCGCTTTACCTGTGAACTTCTACACACGGCTTATTATAAAGAGATTCTCGCTTCTAGTCAAGGTTTATTATGATAAAAAAAGTGCGAAAAAACGTTGTTTTCAGCGTTCTTTCGCAAATTTCTGTTTTCTTATCTGCGGCGTTTCTTCTTTCTTTTCACATTACCACTCTTTGCATTTCTTCTTTTTCCTTTTTTTCTTCTGCGACGTCTTATCTGCTTCCGGTAATTCGCAAGTACAACAATGATGATCAATAAAATCACAACTGCAATTACAACTCCGATCACAATTTTCATAAACTTTGAAATCCCAGTTACGACAGTTGAAGTTGTCTTATCTTTCTTTTTTTCCAAAACAGCTGCACTGCTTTCCTCTGTTTTTTCTATCGCAGCTTTCACACTGCCTACTTCCTGCCCTTTATAAGTAAATGTTACTGTTCCGGATCCATCCTTGTTGCTGTCTTCCTTCACTTCTGCTTTCACATCAGAAAATTGTGCACTCTTCGGAAGTACGATATAAGCATCTTCGTCTTCATAAGACTTCACACCTTCCGGAAGCTTCTGATCCTTCAAAGATATTTTTGAAAAATTACTGTAAGCATAATCAAACATGGCACGAGTATCTATATAAGCATCATTTCCAAAATCATAAAGTACCACCGCAACAAGCTGCATATCTCCGTTATCTGCCATTGTCACAAGCGTTGTTCTTGCCTGATCTGTGTAGCCGGTCTTACCGCCCTTGCAGTATTCATAATAATTATCATTCTGTGGCCAGAGCATCTTGTGCTTCTGCTGAAAAGTACGTTCTTCATTCACCAGATTCGTTGCCGGAATCGTATGGCTTAACGATTGGGAAATTGTCCGAAACGCTTCCTTCTGATAAACTGCTGCACCAATTCTTGCCATATCATGCGCCGTTGTATAATGTTGTTCATCATGAAGTCCGTTCGCATTCGTCCAGTGTGAACCTGTACATCCAAGTTTTTCTGACTCATCATTCATCGCCTGAATAAATGTGTCATAACCCCCACCCATCTTCTTGCCAACACTCTCAGCTACTGCATAAGAAACCTCATTTGCTGATGCCAGAAGAACGGCATAGAGCGCATCTTCCATACTGATCTGCTCCCCCGGTGTCATGCCGATATGGGCATCGCCATATTCCAGAAAGGAAATGCTGTCCTGGGAAAATTCTACCGTATCTGTAAGCTCTGCATTGTCCAGCGCAACCAATGTTGTCAGAAGTTTTGTAATACTCGCCGGATAATGCTTCTTTTCAATCTGCTTGCTATATAAAACTGCCCCACTGTTCATATCCATAACGATTGCAGAGTCCGCATAAGTTGCCGGTCCCTGTGGCCAGTTCTCCACACTGTTTGAATCCGGTACGATCGCATAACAGTTCTGACGCTGTGTCTCCCTGTCTTCTTCCGCTGTCTGAGTTGAATCTGTTGTGGCTGCCGCCGTTTCTTCCTCAGCAAATATCTGTACTGCCGGCATTAATATCATAGATGCCGCCAGAAAAAGAGACAGACAGCGCTTTCCGTATTTCTTAAAATTTATCATAAAGGAAATCCTCCGGTTGTTTGAATTCATAACGCAAAAATCCCCACAGACCTTTCATCTGTGGGGAATCTGTGACTATTATTATAATTCTACTAAAAGTTTTTTTCAATAGTCCGGAGGCTATTTTCTTTCAACTATCGAATCTCTTCCATCATGATTTCTGCTCCCGCAGCCTCTACCGCAAGACTGTCTTTCTGTGGATAGAACCGTGTGGTGAATACATACTCTCCATTATTTACAAATACTTCCACAGAGGATTTATCCACAAGAATTTCAACACTTGAAATTTTATCTACATCAACATAACGCATTCCTCTTCCTGCAGATACAGAATTTTTATCCTGACTTGTGAAATGCATCTCAAATCTTCCATTTTTGTACTCAAGAATCAATTCTTCATCAATCACTGTCCTGAATTCATTGTTCTGAATGCCCGAGATATTCACATCATAGACTTTATATCCATCTTTTTTCAACATTCCTGTAGACTTATCCACAAGAGTTTTCCTCTTTTGCAATTCTCTGACCGGTCTCTGACAAACTTTGCCGTCTTCTACAAACACTTCTCTCGGGAAAGTGAAGCAGTGCTGCCACCCTTCTGCGATCGTCAGATTAGTATATTCTTCACAATCCGGCATTCCCATCCAGCTGATGTGAACCCTTCTTCCATCTTCAGTCTCAAAACTCTGCGGTGCATAGAAATCAAATCCGTAATCCCAAAGCATGTATTCTGAAAGTTTATAATCATCTAAAATATTTCCATCAACCATGAAATATCCTGACTGATAAACATTTCTGTCATCCCATACTCCGCCTTCAAGTCCCTGCACAGAAGCAGAAAGAATTTTTGTTCCATCTACCTCAAAGTAATCCGGGCATTCCCACATATAACCAAACGGTTTCTTTGATTCCACACGGCTTCTGAACTTCCAGTTAATCTTATCTTTTGACTCGAAGATCAATGCCTGTCCGACATCTTCTTTTGTACGTGCGCCCTGAATCATGTAGTAAGTATCTCCGTCTTTCCACACCTTCGGATCGCGCACATGGCAAGTCAGATCTGATGGGTAATCCACATTTCTCATCAGTTCTTTTTTTGATCCAAATGTCTTTCCATCCTCACTGACAACAAGAACCGTATTTGACTCGCGTCCTGTGTTGATATAGTCAAAATCTCCGTCTTCCAGCTTTACATTGCCTGTATAGTAAACATACATTTTGTCATCTTCGATAAATGCTGATCCGGAGTATACACCATGACAGTCAAATGGCTGATCCGGATATAACTTTACTCCCTGGTATTCCCAGTCGATCATATCTTTGCTTGTATAGTGCCCCCACATCTTCACGCCGCCTTCGGCATTAAATGGAGAATACTGAAAAAATGCATGATAGATCCCATTCAACTGGCACAATCCGTTCGGATCATTGAGCCAGCCAACAGGAGGCATCAGATGCAGCTTCTCACGATAACCCGCTCCTTCTTTCTGCTCTTTTTCTTTCATCATCTCTTCCGTCATATCTACCAGTTTGATCAGATCCCTTGTTAATGCATTCATGCTCTTGTCTCCCTTTTTCCATTTACAGCCGTTCTATTCTGCAAGAATTCTTCTTTGAATAAAACGGCTGTATCTTTTTAATCACTGTTCAATTTATTTCTCAATCTTCATTGCGAGATCAGCTGTTGTAACTGTTCCCGCTGCTGTCTTCTCTACTTTGCTGAAGTCATCTGCATTCGTCAGTATCATCATCGTAGTTGCCGGATGTCCTGCTGCTTTGATAGCATCCAGATCTGCTTCGATCAGCACATCGCCCTTACGAACTTTTGCTCCGTCTGCTACTTTCTTTACAAATCCTTTTCCATCCATGGAAACTGTATCAATTCCAATGTGGATCAGAAGCTCTGCTCCTGCTTCCGTTGCGATGCATACTGCATGCCCTGTATCGAAGATATTCATTACTTCACCGTCACATGGTGCTACAATCTTTCCATCTGTTGGCTCAACTGCAACAGTTGTTCCAAGCATCTCTGATGCAAATGTCTCATCTGCTACTTCTGCTGTCACAACAACATTTCCGTTTACCGGGCTTGTAATTTCTTCTGCTGAAACATTTTCTGCTTCTACTACATTCTCTGTCTCTTCTGTTTTCTCAACTGTTGTCTCTGTTGCGGCTGTCTTAACTACCGGATCTTTATCTTTGTAAATCATGAAGGAGATCACAAATGCTACTCCTACTGAAATTGCCATCTCGATAATGTACTGAAGCGGCTGATTCAGGCAAAGCAGGATACCGAAGATACCTGTTACTCCAGTTCCTTTTGCTCCGAGATGTACAAGTGATGCATACAATGCTCCGCATCCTCCACCAATACATCCTGCGATAAATGGTTTGAAGAATCTTAAGTTTACACCAAAGATTGCCGGCTCTGTGATTCCCATAAATGCACTAAGTGATGACGGAAGTGCAAGGGATTTAATCTTCTGATCTTTTGACTTAACGCCAACTGCCAATGCTGCTGCACCCTGTGCTACATTCGCTGCACTTGCAAGTGGAAGCCAGTAAGTTACTCCGTATTTTGCCAGCTGACCGATGTCGATTGCTGTGTACATCTGATGAATACCTGTTACTACTGTCGGTGCATACAAACCTCCCATGATCAGACTTCCAAGTCCGAGCGGAAGTGTCAGCATCCACTGGATTGCTCCAAGGATCGCATTCTCACCCCATACAAAGATCGGTCCTACAATGGAAAGTGTAAGATATCCTGTCACGAATACGCTGACAAGTGGTGTTACAAACAGGTCAAGTGCTGCCGGAACTACCTTGTGCAGCTTCTTTTCTAATACAGAAAGGATCCATACTGCAATAATAATCGGGATTACATGTCCCTGATATCCAACCATGTCGATGTGATACAGTCCGAAGAATACGCTCTGTGTCTGCTGTACACCTTCTGTTGCAACTGTATATGCATTCTGCAGTGACGGATGAATCATGATCATACCGATAACAGCTCCAAGATACTGGTTTGCACCAAATGCTTTCGCAGCTGAAAATGCAATCAGAATCTGCAGAAATGTATAAGCGATATTACTGAACAGATTCGCAAATACATAAATAGAACTGCTTGTATCAATTGCTAAAAATCCATTTGCATTCATGAAATCCAGCGCATTCATGATTCCCATCAGGAAACCACTTGCTACGATGGCCGGAATGATCGGTACAAAAATATCACCTAACAGCTTGATGGCCTTCATAAACCAGTTCTGCTTCTCTGCCGCTGCTTCCTTTGCCTCAGCTTTTGTGCTTGCTGTAATACCTGCGATCGCGATAAATTCATCAAACACCTTATTCACTGTTCCTGTTCCAAGAATAATCTGAAGCTGTCCAGATGCCTCAAATACTCCCTTTACTCCATCCACATTCTCTATTGCCTCTTTATCTGCCTTACTATTATCTGCGATAACAAGACGAAGACGCGTTGCGCAGTGCGCTGCGGATACAATATTCTTACTTCCACCTACATATCCCAGAATCTCCTGGGCTGTTTTCCTGTAATCCATGATTACTCTCCCTTCCTTCTATGTTTTATGTGTAATCGTTTTCACATCTTATGATTTTATATTAAATAAAAAAATGCCATTTGTAAAGATGGCATTTTTACTAATTCTGATTCTTCTGTTTTGTTTAACTTGCACTATACTCTTAGTTACGTTCATTCAAACCTATTCACGATCTGGAATCCCAGTTTCATATGCACCGGCACCGGATTTTTCTCTTCAATCTGTTCAAGTAAGAGCTCTGCCCCCTTGATTCCACTCGTTTTATACCCAAAATGAACCGTTGGAATACCGCCTGTCACAGCCCTTAACATCTGATTATCACCAAATCCTGTGACACAGATACCAGACTGTTCCAAAATGTGTAGCATCCTTGCACCAGAATTCTGAACCGATTCCGGAACCGCCTTTTTACTCTGTGCGATCAATGCCTCGATTGCTCCTGCTGCAATCGTATCTGTTGCGCATGATATGATATCGATTCCATTTTCTTCACTCAACAAATCCACTACTGCTTCATATCCGCCGCTCATTGTAAATTCTGATTCGCGTCTGTACCGATGGTCATCGAAAGTAATCCCTGCTTCCTGAAGTCCCTTGCGGAACCCGTCTTCTCTGGCAGCACCTGCTGCCTTATCTTCACGAGTAACACCAATATATGCAATCTTGCAATCTTCAGGTCTTCCACCATTCCGCTTCAGTGCTTTCACCGCAACTTCTTGTCCCATTGCTCTTCCCGCACCAAAATCATCGTGATAGATACAGCTTGCCATTTCTGTCTCCTGTCCCACAATCACAACCGGAACCTTTGATTCTTTTAAAAATCTCCGATGCTCGTCTGTAAGCACTGTACCGATCAGTACAATTCCATCTACCGGATAACTTTCAAAGATTCTCAGATAAGTCAGCTCATTCTTTGGCTGATTATCCGTGCTTGCAAGAAGCATCTGGTACCCTCTTGCCGAAAGAACCTGTTCAATTCCCGCTGTGATCCGGCTGATTGATTCTGAATTGATCTTCGGAGCCACCACACCAACCAGATGTGCGCGTCCGGTTCTTAGGATTCTTGCCTGAGTAGACGGCTGATATCCCGTCTTCTCAATCACTTTACGGATCTGCTCCTTTTTCTGTTCACTCACATATCCGCCATTCAAATATCTTGATACTGCTGCGCTAGACACCCCGGCCATCTGCGCAATCTCTTTTATCGTCATTGTATACTGCCTGCCTTTATTTCCCTGATTTTCGAAATTATCCAGATCCATTTTCGCTCTTTTTCTAGCTTTGACCTGAACCTGAATGACATTCACATTTTAACATTCAACAGACAAATATGCAACGACGTTGCGCTACATCATTCTTTATCTACCTGTCCCTATTACTGTTCACACGATGTGCGACCAGCAACGCATCTCGCCATTTTAAATCGCCTTTGGCGATGGGGCGAGATGCATTCAAGTCAAAACACGCATCCTCCGTGTCAATCAGCGGAGTGATTGACACGGGAGTGAACAGTAATATCATATAAAAATCCATAAAGTATTACTCTTCCATTCGTCTGATCGTTAGAACAAGTAGATAAGCCAATGATCCTGTTCCACCCCTCTTTTCCTTTTTTCTCAGGAAGACGATACTGCACGGCATGTGCCTTTATATATTCCATCAGTTCTTCCAGATTCTCTTTCTTATAATCTTGTGGATTATAAATAACTTCATCATACGCATCCGTCTCCACACAGGCGAACCACTGGATTTTTTCTAACTGTTCATTCAAATATAGCGTACCTGTTTTGTGCGATTCAAAATACTCCTTTTCTTTATAATTCATCACATCCCCAAACATTGCGCCATTATCCATATGGTGACCATATAATAAACTGTAACTGTCAATAAATTTTCTGTCATTTCTGCTATCCAGAAAAATACTTCCTGAAAGAGCAAACTCTCCATAAATATCCTGATTGATATATTCCAGATTTGTTTCTCCCTGCACAACCGGGTAATCAATCTTTGTTCCGTCTACCGTCAGCCAGGCACACACATCCGGATTGATTTTCTGAAGTTCCTGCAGGGACGGACTTTCATCCGTTTTCCCTGCAGGTTTATATTTCATCAATTCTCCGCTGATAAACGCACGTCGGTTGATCTGGCAGGTATCCCATAATGAATATGCACCATAAAGAAGCATAAGAATAATAAAGAGCGCTGCCAGAATTTCCAATATCTTATTTCCCGCTTTTATAACTTTAAAAAACAGCTCTTCCCTCTGCTCCCCTGCCTCCTGACCTTCTGTCGTTTCGTTTATCATGCTCTTTTTCTACGAAAGAAAACTGATCCAAATACGCCTGCCGCACCCACAAGTAATACGTATGGTGTGTATTTCTTTGCAACGCCTGTTACTACAGCCGCATCTTTCTCATTCACATACTGAACTACTGTACCATCTTCTTTTGTAGTTCCTGTCTTTGTTCCAGTCGCAGTTGTTTCTCCATCAATCGTAGTAGTATATCCATCTTTATTCGCATCGGTCTCTGTTACCGTGTATTTATCAGATTCTGTCAATCCATAAATTGTAATTGAACCTGTATCAGAAATCTGATAAGAAGTTTCTGCTTCATTGCTTGTGATGTATTCTGTAAGTGCCTGTGCATTTGCATTTTTCTTCACTACAACTTTGTAGAGTTCTCCCTGTCCACCATTCACCGCAACCTTGAATTCGAAGGATTTATTTTTAACTCCCTGATTACCTGTGATCGTTTTTTTAATCGTCACATCATGCGTTGTATCATTTTCTGCACCATAATCATTGATAAATTCAAGATCACCTTTTTCACCATTATTTTCTGTAATTACATTTCCAACATAAAGTGCTCCATCTGCTCCGTTATATACAAAAAGATAAACATCTCTGCCTGCTGTATCATAATCGATTCCTTCATAAGAGCCTGCATCTTCAGTCACAACATAATGATAAACACCAGCATGTTCAAATACCTCTGCATTAATTTCCAATGTTGCATTCTTGCTGTAAGCTGCTGCCAGTGTATCTTCTCCTGATGGCTGGAATCCGATTGTCTGAGAGGCCGTGATTCCACCTGTCACTCCGGCATATACTACATTATCTCTCCAATTTTCTGCTGCTTCACCATTCTCCACATGAAACGAAAATGATGTATTTGGCTGGTATGTATTTCCATCCGTTGTCACCGTTTTCTTCAAATTCAGCTGTGTGATTGGCTCATTTTCCTCGGCTGACGCATTTACCACACAAACTGACATCATCATCATACTCGCCATTGCCATTGCTGAAATACGTCCTGCTGTTTTCTTATTCATAATCTCTACCTCACTTTTTACTCTGATTTCCGGGTTTCAGATATCTGACCGGCGGAGCACCGTAATTACTCTGCCTTTTATCTCCTTGTCCTTCACAGCTCCAAAATACCGACTGTCTTTTGCATTTCCCCGTTGATCTCCCAGAATAAAATATTCTCCGCTATTCAGCGTCAGTGGATAGACCGTGTCACTTTCGTATTGCGGTGTATCATAGAAAATATCATTTTCCACAATCTTACTTCCATTGATCTTTACCTTTTCGTCCTCTGTAATCTCTACTGTATCGCCGCCGGCTGCGATCACTCTGCCCACATATTTCTCTCCTGCTTTCTGAAGAACCACCACATCCCCGCTTTTCGGTTTTTCCAGTCGATAATAAAAGAGCAGATCTCCCGCACTGATGCGTGGCGACATGTCATTGTTTTTCATGGTTGTAATCCCAAACAACAGCCCGAATAAAACCCACAGAAACACCAGAAGAAATGCAAGACGAATCAGAAAAAGATGAATCTCTCCTTTTAATTTCATGAATCTGTTTCTTTCCTCTTTCTTCGAAGAAACAGAAAAACTGCTCCTCCTGTTATACCTGCTGTTTCCATCAGGATTGTAGGAAACATCCTGTTCTCTACTCCTGTCGGAACAACCATAAGCGGTTGATACTGATTCGTATATGTTACTGTTGCAGTCTGCTCCTTCGTTACATCAATTCGTGCTGTCATCCCCTCTGCCTGACTTTCCTGTCCCACGAGATAAAAGGTATGCTCCAGCCTATAGTTATTCTGTTCCTGAGCAATCTCCGTCACTGTATATTCCCCAGGTTCAACCGCCTGGAGCGATGCACTCCACTGACCATTTTGCGGAAGCTTCACTTCTTCGATCACTTCTTCTCCCCGTTTTATCTGAAATGTAAAGGACTCGTCCGGAATCTGACTTGCTGCAATTCCTTCCACCTGCTTTGTGATTATCAGATTACCTGTTTTGGCCGGTGGGTTTGGGAGATCCTTTCCAAAAGAAATGTTATCGAGCAGGTTTCCATTTGACAGATTTCCATTTGCTGCCGCTACTGCCACAAAATAAAATCGAGTAACATATTGCCCTGCCGGAACTGTATAATCTCCATAGTGATAAGTCCATTTCCCAGTTTTATCTGACAATACCGCCTGCACATCAGGATTACTCTGATCAAATCCAGATCCTGCCGGATTCCAATCAGAACTCATTGATTTCGTATCACTGATGATAACCGCCATCGTGTCTGTTCCCCAGCGTCCGGCATGTTCCAATCCCCAGTGAAGAACTGTCCCTGGTTCTGTCAAAACATCCTGATAAAGAGCCCCTGGTTCCTCACAGTTTAATTCTGCGAACTGATTTCCCTGTGCCGCACTGCTGATGTTATAAACCGGTTTTGGATCATTAACCGTATTTCCATAATAACTTCGGCTTCCATCTGCAATCTCGATATAATAATCTCTCTGAGTTCCAGAGCCAAAATATGCACCTTTCGCTGTTGTTTTCCAATATAAATCATTCGTTCCATTTGCCACCTGGATAAAATGTGCATTCTTATAAGTCAGTGTTCCTGCATCAGATACTTTTGGCGTCTCAAAACTTCCATTCTGAAGCTTGTCATAATAATTCACCTTGTATTCGGAAGAATAAACTGTCACCGCCTCATTTACTGTCACTTTCACACGAAATGTCTTCTGTGCACCATCTCTTGCAACTTCATAGGATTGCTTTCTACTATCCACAGTCGCTGTATCCTCAATGTCTTTCCATTGACCGTTTTCACTTACCTGCCACTGATAAGCAATCTGATCTGATTCTGTTGTTCCGCTAACATCTGCTGTCAGAGAACCTTTTGTAAGAATCTCATCTTTAAGAGCAACTGAAATTTTCTCTGAATCGGTACTTTTCCCTTCCTCTGTTACTACTCCAGACTCAGGGGGAGATTCTTTTGCGTCTGGTTTCTGCATTTCTGATTGGGAAGTCTCTTCCGCATCTGTTTCTTCCGGGAGCACGGTACAATCTGTTCCCTCTGTGGTTTGTACAGCCTCAACTTGTACACCTTCTGCCAGTACCTGAACACCCATCAACGACAGCATCATCAGTACCGCCATCAGAAATGCAAGATGTCTTCTTAACTTTCTTCGCATCTTACCCTCTCCTGTCTTAAATTGAATTGTTACCTTTCAGAAAGTGCTGTTGATATATTTTATATCAGCCCTCCTGTCTAATATATGTATGTCTCTGGATTTCTGATTATGACTTGAAAGAGATAAAATTAGATTTCTTTAAGATTTTTTACATTTTTTAAAATTTTCTCTTGCAAAGACCATTTAAATATGATAATATATTTTTCGTCGATAAGACAAGGAAATATTCCTCCTTAGCTCAGTCGGTAGAGCATTCGGCTGTTAACCGAAGTGTCGTTGGTTCAAGTCCAACAGGGGGAGTTATGAAGAACATCTCACAGATTTCGCGCTGTGGGATGTTTTTTTGTTGCGTAAATCTGACACAGCTTGTCAGATTTTTCCTTATCCAGTAGCTCTAAAATGCTACACATTTCATCGCTGTGGCGTATCCCTAGCGGAGCGTTTTTTTGTATATTAGGAAAGAACTTTCCTAATATACAAAAAAACGGACTGTGCAACGCACAATCCGTAATCCTAGTGGAGAATACGAGAGTCGAACTCGTGACCTCCTGCTTGCAAGGCAGGCGCTCTCCCAACTGAGCTAATCCCCCATATGTATGTCCTCAACAGAACTTCTATATGATATCATAGCTTATTGAGAGTGTCAACCCTATTTTTTAATATTTTTCTTTTATTTTTCCTACCGGAATCCAAGTAACCAGATCAACAGCGGATTATGGTTGTACAAAAACGTCAAGATTGCGCTCTGCTCAACCATCGCATAACACGTTGTTCCAATCTCTGTCGTATAAATCAGAGTCAGCACAAGGAATGCGATCCATACGATAATAAATCCCAGACCAATTCCAAGCACTCCTCCCGCCAGATGATTGATCGCACCAAGTAACGGAAGTTCACCAATAATATTCACCGCATACATCAATGCGCTTACAAGAATGATCGCAATCAAAAATGTCACAAGAAATGACACAACATTGAGGAGCATTCGTGAAATATAGGCCGCAACATATTCTGGGAAAGTTGTAACATCCAGTTCTTCATAAATCGCAGTATTATTATTTTCCAGCAATGCATCTTTCAAAAACTGTGGCAGCATTGAATTCTCAATCTCACGGATCTGTGTATCCTTTGGAAGATCTCCGACCACTTTCAGGATATCCTGTGCAGTTATCCCCAGTTTGTCCCATCCAGATTCGCTTAATGATTTAATCTGGTCTACCGTTAAATTCTCCAGAGGTGTTCCACTGAGATTCGCTTTCAACAGATCATCTGCTGAAAGCTCTGGCATAAATGCTTCCACTATCTTCTTCTCCAGTACGTCCTGCGCCGGTGTATGCTTCATCAGCGCATCCGACACGTATGGGGAAAGGAATGACACCAGTACCAGTGTCAATATTGTTGACAGAAGGGATAAACCAATTCTGAGAAATCCCTTCACAAAGCCGGCAATCATGCAGACTAAAAACACAATCCCGACTGCAAGTAACAACCAATTCTCCATATATCTCTCCTATCTTGTCAAATAAACAATTCGTAGTTCATTATCACTCATCACATAGTATCTGTTCAGGCCAAATGCGTCAAAGATTTCCTGCGCATCTGCTCCCAGGTCTCCCTTAAACTTCAGGATTCCTGTCGTTGTATAAATACAGCACTTACTTCCATCATACAGAATGATATTGTCTCCATCCATCTTTACATGACTATAATCTCCCTGTATTTCTCTACTGAACACAGTATCTCCTGATTGATTATACATTTTCAACTCATACCCTGACTTCTCCTGATTAAGCAGGACAAATCCAAAATAAGAATCCGAATGGAAAACACTTTTTATCTCTTGATTCACTTTCACTTCTTTTATCTGCTTTGGAGTATCTTTTCCTGTATAAATCTCAAATCCATTATCTCCAACTGCAACAGATCTGTCATTTCCCATAAAGAAAATCTCGCCGATCAGCATATCTTCATAAGTATCTGCTGTCACTTTGTTATCTGCCTTCTCTTTGCCGGCAGCATCAAAATTATAATATCCGATCCTGCTCTGCACCTGTGTTCCTTTGGTATAAAGATAAGAAACTGCCAGAACCTTTCCATCATCAGACAAATCCAATGCGATCGGATATCCTGTATTTCCAATCGTAATCTGCTGCTCTACCAGAATATTTCCTGCCGCATCATAGGATATGATCTTCGGTGAAGTCTCATCTTTTAAAATTGCACTGACAATTCCCTGATTCGATACTGCGATTCTCTCAATCGGTAATGTCGTCTGAATCTCACCTTTCAACCCATTTTTTGTAAATACGAGAATACTGTTGCCTCCGCTGTCAGCAACCGCAAACACATCGTCTTTCACAACAATCACCGGTGTCTGAAGCTGTGTTGGCTGAATCCACTTTTCCTCATTCTTCTTATTTAGAAATACCACACCGTCATGATTATAACGCACAATTCCATCTGCAAACTGAACGTAATTATTCCTGTCCGAAAGGTCTTTCGCGTAACTGTCTGCCTTGCGGACTGTGCCATAAGTCTTACTATCTAAAAGGAGGTATGTTCCGCAGATTGCCATCGCAATCAGAATGATATAGGTAAGAAGTTCTTTTCTTCTCCGACGTTTGATCCTTCTTTCCCTTTGTCTCAGCGCTTTTCTATCATCCTGCGTTTTTACCACCTGTAAATTCGACATTTTCTTTCGCGCCATATTGCTCCCCTTATCGTTTGTCCAGTGCACCTTTTTCTGTTGATACACTTTTAGCTTTCACTTGTCTTTCACAGTATAACACGGATTTATGGCAATATCAATTTTTGTCCAATATAGATCAGGTTCCCATTCTGCAATCCATTCATCCGGCTGATCGCATCTACATGATTAACATCTCCATACATTTTTTTACTGATAATTGCAAGGGTATCTCCTTTTTCCACCACATAAATACCATCATTTTCATCTGCTGCAACGGCAGTCCCGGAAACCGGAACACTTTCTGTATTCTTATCTTCCGTCTGTTCTTCCCCTTCATTTTCTTCCGTTATCTCTGTAGATTCCTTTTCTGTATCTGCTGCTTCCTGATTTTTCTCCACAGTAGCTGCTGCTCCACTCGTCTCTTTCACATCAGGTGAGGATGTTTGCTTTTCCCCCTCGGCAACCACATTTATCTTATTCTGGAGGGATTTCATTTTGCTGAAATTATTCATCATAGAAACACCCATCACGATCAGGACCAGTACAAGGCATGTACTGATTCCATACATCAGACTGCCTGTCCTTCTTTCTCTTTTCTGACCGCCCCGTTCACGTACCAGAGAACGAAAGCTTTGTGCAGCAGTATCTTCCACATTTTCTGTCTGAACTGCCCCATTTTTTTTTCGACTTGCAATCATATAATTCTGCATGCACGGATTCTTCTCGTAATAAGTATAATGTCCTCCAATTTCCATCAGATCTCCCAGCTTATGTACAAAAAATACATCTTCCTGGTTTGTCGAATCTTTCATAACAAGAACGGTATTTTTCTTTGGAAATAATTTTTTATGCAGCTTTACGTTGATAGAACCCGGAGCCAGCTGTAAATCATGCTCTGTCACAAACCAGCCTATGATTTCTCCTTCTTCAAAATACTGGCTGCATTCTTCACAACCACATTTCCATATCTTGTCATTGATCAGGTATTCACCGCCCTCCTTTTTTAACTCTTTTATTTTTATCGCACCATAAATATAAATATATTCTTCATTGTCCTGCTTCTGCATTTCACCAATCAGAAAGGCTCCTTCTGGTTGTTTTTCTTTCTCGCTTTTTTCACTTAACTGAAGAAAAAAAGTATCTACATAATCTTCCACATAGATTTTTGGACTATCACTCACATTTCCTATCTGACGCACATTTTTTGGAATCTGTCTCTCCATTTTATACTCACCTTTCTATCACTTTTATTTAATTTCCCGGGGATTGCCCTTAACATAGCACAAGGAAATCGGGAGATTTTATCAATTAGTGTCAGGTAAGTTCGACAAATATTACTTTTCGTGCACGGCATTTTCTTAATATCTCCAAACATCAAAAAACGCTCCGGTACTCTCTGATTGCAGATATTCTGTAAACAGAAAGCGCGAAGCGTTCTTTTTATTAGATTATTGTAACTGTTCAGAGCCAACCTCCAAAATGCTACGCATTTCGTCGGTGTGGCGT
>ERZ506754.415-NODE-415-length-24235-cov-4.625352_pt1 | contig 24235 bp, 15 predicted proteins | sample MGYA00513043_ERZ506754 | MGnify/ENA metagenome assembly ERZ506754 | reverse complement strand
GAACTGAAAATGGAAGTTCGTAAGAATCAGGTTTATGGATGTTATGTTGTAGAAGATAAAGTAACTCAGCCCGAATCCAATGATGTAGTAAATGAAGCAAATGATACATTAAATTCAGCAGTAATGGCTGCTTCTGATACTGTAACACTTGAACAGTCTTACGGTAAATTGGTTGCTACCTATACCGGTAACTCTACAAATATTAAATATGTATGGTATAGAAAAATCAACACTGGTGACTATCAGCTTCAAAAGCCAAAAGAATATACCGGAACTAATGGTGTAAGTCTTGGATCTGATATCAAGGATAACGAACTTTATATTGCCCTTAATGGTGGCGCACTCGGCACACAAGGTGATGGTTCTAATAACCCATCAGTTTCCTACTATGTAGCAGCATATAAAGCTGGTGATGTAAAGACAGATGGCTCACCAAAAGATGGAAAAGCACCTTTAGCAACAAGTCCTCAAAAGGAAGTAACCGAATATTATCAATTGCAAAACGGTAGTTTCGAGACACCGAAAGTTACTGATTACCATATCAATACAAACAACTGGCAATTTTCCAATGAAAATTACAAGAGACAGGGTGGCGTATGGCAGACAACCGGAACTGCCACTGCAAATACTCTTTACTCTGATTCAGAAGGTGCTGATATCGAAATTGTAACAACAAAAACAAAAAACTCTACTGGTCAATTAACAAACAGCAGTTTATCAGGCTATAGTTGGCACGGAGCAACAACTGCAGTAGATGGTACTCAGTTTGCCGAACTTAACTGTCAGGCTGAAGGTTCTCTTTATCAGGATGTACTTACTACTCCTGGCGAGACATTAAATTATCAGTTCTCACACAGGGCAAGAGGAAATTCCTCTTCTGAAACTGAAAATGATACCATGTCTGTTGTTATAATGCCAACACAAACAGCGATTGATAACGGAGTCACAACACAGGCAAAAGTAAATGAAGTAATTGCGAATCCTACTGCTTATCCTGGAACAATGGTTAGAACAGTTACCAGTGATGATCTTTCATGGCATACGTATACTGGTAGTTATTCCGTAACAACCCAAGGACAATATTCTACAAGATTTTTCTTTGTAGCAGGAAATACCGCATCTAACGATCCTACTGTAGGAAACTTTCTTGATAATGTATTCTTTACCAGAGATAAATTAACCCCGGTAAAAGGAACTGCAAATGTTATTTTAACAAAAACAATTTCCGGATTGGAATATGTAACAGCATACAATCTTGCAAAAACATTAAATTTCACAATTGGAAACAAAACTGTTTCCGGCACTGATTTAAACTGGGTATGGAGTAATGATGGTAAGACATACACGGGATCGGTTGTATTATCATTAAAAGAACAAGAATGTGATGATAATCTGAAAGTAAAAGAAACATCAACTGGTTCTCTTGATGTAACTGGATACACCAGAGCAAGTTCTGTTCAGATTGATAATGGCAGTACAACTTCCTCAACATCTGGAACTCTTTCAATTAGCACAGGTGAAACCAAAACAGTTGCATTTACCAACGCTTATGTAGCTAATGGTGGCTCCGGAGATGAACCTGAAAGTACTCTTTCACATGAAAAGTATATCAAGAGAAATGAGGATGGAACATATAATATTACCTTAAATGCTTCTGGTACTGTTGGAACAAAAACGCACAAGAAAAATGTTGATATTGTACTTATTGTTGATACATCTGGAAGTATGAATGATTCAGATAGTAACAACGATGCTACTAAATTAGTTTCTACACGAAATGCAATCAAAGCATTAATCGATGCATTTAATACCAAAAGCGATACCGTTGACACCAGATACAAATTGGTAACATTTAATACTTCTGCTACAACAAATACACGTAGTTGGACAGATGGTAATACTCTTTATAATACCTACATAAAGAAGCTTACAGCTGGCGGTGGAACCAATTATGATAAGGGTTTATCCTATGGTGGTACAGCTATTACAGACGGTAGTAGAACAGATGCCGAAAAAATAGTAATCTTCCTTACAGACGGTCAACCAACATATTATGGAGATACACCTTCAAACTGTGGAATTCACACAAGTAAAGCAACGTTAAATGCCGCCAAAAATTCAGCAAAACAAATTATTTGTAGTAAGTTCTATGCGGTAGGAATAGGGTTGTCATCTAAAATACAGATTTATAATAACGATGATTATCAATCTAATTGTAGGTGGTATGCGCACAGAGGTAAATCTGAACCAACAACCGGAGAATCACTCCTCAAATCTATTTCAGATTGCACGAACGCAGCTTCAAAAGAAGCAATTAACCTGACCGACTCTTCAAAATTGACAGATAAATTTAAAGAAATTGCCGGTCAGACTTTAACCGCTGCCTGCACAAACGTAACAATTACAGATCAGTTAAGTCAATATGTAGATGTAACAGATGCTAGTAAACTTCAGGTCAAAATTGCAAGCAAGGATAATAATAAATACACCAATGTATATACGCAAGATTTTGATTTGAACAAAACTGGAAAAGTAACATTGAACAATAAAGAAATTGCAACTGTTACTTACGATTCATTAAAAAAAGAAGCAAAATTAAAATTCAATGACGATTATAGTTTAGAAGCTAATTACTACTATTACTTAACAATCACTAATGTAACACCAAATCAGAGAGCATTTGATGAATACAAAGAGAACGGCGACTATGGTACTACAAAGGGTGATGCAAACACTGATGAAGATACTGGTGGATATACTTCAAAAAATGAAGGTACTTCTTCCGGACAGGCTGGCTTTTATTCAAATGCTACAGCAACTGTATCATATAAAAATAAAAAGTCATCTGGTTTAATAACAGAAAATTATCAAAAACCAGTGGTTCAGGTACAAAGCATTTCTGTAAGAAAGGATTGGGAAGACGTAACACCACCTAAAACCACTACAGTTCTTGCACAGTTAGTTGATGAAAAGGGTAATCCAGTTGACGGAAAAATTCTTGAACTCAACAGTAGTAATAATTGGACTGGTAGCTTTGAATTTGTCAAGCTTGACAAGTATGATCGTTACGGTTTTAAAGAGCTAAAAGAAGATTCAAACGGTAGCATCACTTATAAAGGTAAGAACTACTCAATTGTTGTCGCCAATGATATTATTGAAATAAATAATACCAATTACAAAGTTACCTACGGCAAAGATAACGATGTGTATGTTATTACCAATACAAAGAACTCTCAATCAATTAAAATTATTAAACAAAATAATTCTGGAGTCACTTTGGAAGATGCTGAATTCACTTTAAGAGATAGTAATAATAATTCAACCACATATACTTCTAATGATAATGGAATTATTTTTGAAGGTGAATTGAATTACGATACTTATACATTGACAGAAACAAAAGCACCATCTGGTTATTCAAAATTAGTTGATTCTATCACTATCACAGTTACTAAAAATAACATTATAATACGTGGAAGTGCTAAAGCTCAGCTTATCCAAAATGCAAATGGTACTTATGAACTTGTCGTAAAAAATGATATGTTATATTCACTTCCATCAACCGGAGGTTCCGGAATTTACCTGTATATGATCGGCGGTATCTTACTTATGTTCGCAGCCGCATGGATCTTATATAAAAACAAATGCAGGGAGGTGCTGGAAAGATAATTTTATCAATTTATTTTCAGTGGCTCCCAAACCACAAACAACGTTATTCTCCCTTATGAGGGGACAATAAATCGGGCATAGCCCTAAAAAAGAAAAGGAGACAACAATATGAAAAAGATGAAAAAATTATTTGCAGTGTTATTAACACTGGCAATGGTACTCGGAATGAGTATGACTTCATTTGCAGCACCAGAAACATCCTACACAAGTAACATTAAAGTAACAGGTTTATCATCACAAGAAGATGAAACAGTTAACCTTTATGCAGCAATTACATTAAATGAAGGCAAAAATGAATGGGTTATTGCTGACTGGGCTAAACCTTATATTCATTTAAGTGCTGATGGAAAGAAGTATGAAATTACAAATGCAGCAGAATTGACTAAGCACGTTGACGGAACTCCTATTGCGCAGCAGCATTCTAAAGGCGAAACAGAAGTAACCTTTAGAAATGTTCCGGTTGGTGCATATGTAGTTACAGCATCTGGTACTAAGATTGCTTATGCACCGATGGTAGCTGAAACATATAATTCCGGGGCAACTTACATGCAGGCAAAAGATGTTAAGCTTGTAGCAAAATCTACAGGATATGATGTAAAGAAAGATGCTAAAGACAATTTTGTAAAACGTGGTCAGGAAGTAGTATTTACAATTACTACAACATTCCCAAGTTTTGATGTTGCTAATTCAGCAGATAACAGTTTTAAAATCATTGATACACCAACAGGACTTGATATTACGAAAGTGACATCTGTTACAATCGGTGGAGCTGAAACAACATCTTATACAACAAACAAAAATAATGATAATGGTGAATATACAATTGATTTGAAAGATGCTATTGGAAATTCTAATGCAAATGCAGGTAAGACAGTAGTTGTAACATATAAGGCAACTGTTACTGCAGATAATGGATATAGCAATACAGCTAATGCATACAGAAATAATACAGTGATGGGTTCTGATGACGAAAAAGGCTTTACAGGAAATATTACACTTACTAAGTTTGCAGAAAATGGATCAACAATTCTTGAGGGCGCAGAATTTAAACTGTATAAGGCAACAAAAGATGAAGTGAAAGCAGAAGGTTCTACAGTTACAGCATTAAGCTTTATTAAAATAAGCGATGGCGTTTATAAATTAGCGTTAACTGGAGAAGCAGGGGCAACAGATACATTGGTTGCAACAAATGGAACATTGGAAGTAAAAGGTCTTGATGAAGGAACTTACTGGTTCAAAGAAACAAAGGCTCCGGAGGGATATTCTATCAATGCAGATGGAACGGAAAATGTAACAATTACTGAAAACAATACAGCACATGTACCAATGCGTACATCATTAAAGGATACCAAACTTTCTTCCCTTCCATCAACAGGTGGTATCGGTACTACAATCTTCACAATTGCTGGATGCGTTATCATGATCGCAGCAGCTGGTCTGTTCTTCGCAAGCCGCAAGAAATCAGACAACAAATAATTGCAATAATTATTTATAATCAGATACTGAATCCGGGGCAGGTCGCCCCGGATTCCTAAAAAATAATACAACAGCAAGGAGAGTTCGGATGAAAAGCAAAGCAAACAAACTTATTATTGGCATCATATTTTTAGCCGGGTTGTCCTTACTGCTGTATCCATTCGTTGCAAACCAGTGGAATAACTACAGGCAAAAGCAATTGATCAGCAGTTATGAACAGACTGTATCCGAAAAGGATGCAGCACATGAGATTGATTATGACGCAGAACTGCAGAAAGCAGAAGCTTACAACGAAGCATTACTTCCAAGTATCCTTCCTGACTCATTTGCAGTTGCCGCAGCCAGTGACAAAGAAGACCAGTCCTACATGGATGCTCTGAATATTGCCGGTGACGAGATGATGGGAATCGTGGAGATCCCGAAGATTGACATCAAGCTTCCGATCTACCACACTACCGACGAAGATGTTCTCAAACAGGCAGCTGGACATCTGGAAGGAAGCTCTCTTCCAATCGGCGGTAAAAGTACACACGCCGTTATCTCCGCACACCGTGGACTTCCGAGTGCGTCTCTTTTTACCGATCTGGATCAGCTGGAAGAAGGCGATCATTTTCTGATCCATGTATTAAACGAAACATTATGTTATGAAGTCGACAAGATTTCCGTAGTAAAACCGGAAGAAACTTCCTCTCTTGCAGTAGAAGAAGGAAAAGATCTTGTAACACTTTTAACCTGTACTCCATACGGAGTCAATACCGAGCGGCTTCTGGTCCGTGGTCACAGAGTACCTTATGTGGAACAGGAAGTTGCCGATGAGAAGACACCGCTCAGCGGAATCAGTCTTCATACAAATTACCTTTTATGGGTAATTATTGGTCTTGTAATTACCACAATCTTCATCCTTGTGTTATACTTAAAGGAGAAGAAGCTTCAAAAGAAGAAAAATGAGACCTCTTAAAAAGAGAATAAGAACGAGAAAGGGAATATGCCTATGAAAAGAAAAATCTCAACCTTCCTTTTCGGTCTGTTATTCTTGATAGGATTTGGGATTCTGATCTACCCGACGGTATCCAACCAGTGGAACACCTACAGACAGAATCAGCTGATCAGCAGCTATGACAATACAATACAGGACATGGAACCAGAGGACTTCACCTCTGAGTGGGAAAAGGCAAAAGCTTTCAATGATACCATTCAGCAGAACAACCTCTACGGAGATGTATTTGGTGAAGATGAAAATGACATCAAAGGCACCGAATACTGGAAGATCCTGAACGTTGCAGATGACGGAGTAATGGGATATCTTTCCATTCCGAAGATCAACATCAAGCTTGCCATTTACCATGGTACCGGTGATGATGAACTTCAGACCGGTGTCGGACATCTGAACGGCACAAAGCTTCCGATCGGAGGAGAGAGTACCCACAGTGTTCTCGCAGCTCACCGTGGACTTCCAAGCGCAAAGCTTTTTACCGATATCGATCAGCTCAAAGTTGGCGATAAATTTTACATCCATGTACTGGATGAAGTCCTTGCCTACAAGGTAGACCAGATTCTTCCGATGGTAGACAAAGACGATCATGAAACACTGGAGAAAGCACTCCAGATTGAAGAAGGAAAAGATCAGGTAACTTTATTTACCTGTACACCATATGGAGTCAACTCCCATCGTCTTCTCGTAAGAGGGACCAGAGTTCCATATAACGGCGAAGAGGATGCTACCGAATCAGTTACAGATTCTATGGTAAAAGCCATTCAGAATTATTATATGCTTTATTTAATTTTAGGACTTTCAATCACGATTCTTGTGATCATTCTCTTGCGATTCCTTTCCAAGAGAAAAGCTCACAAAGAATAACCAAGATTTTTAAGGAGGACATGAGGCGATGATGAATAAACGATTAAAACAGGGAAGCACTTTTCTCTTAGCTGTCGCTCTTACATTTCCACTGCTCACTCTTCCGGGTGCGAAAGCCGCAAGCGCGATCAATACCGGACAGAAGTGTTCTATCGAATTCGACATTAGTGGGAACAGCAGTGAACTTCTAAGCGCAAGCATTCCGGTAAAACTGTATAAAGTTGCTTCGGTTGATGAATCCGGCAACTATACCGGAATCGGTGCATTTTCAAAACTGGATCTTTCATCCGTAAGTGCTGATAACATGGATGCGGCAGCTGCTACCTGGGCAGAACGTGCCAAAGAAGCACAAGGTAAGTTGACAGATTCTGAGGGAAATACAGTTGTTGATCCAACCGAAACTGTTACACTGCAGAACGGAAGAGGCTACCAAGATAAATTGGATACCGGACTTTACCTTGTAGATACACCAAAAGTGATTACAACCAATTATACTTATACCTTTACTCCTTACCTTGTATCACTTCCGACCAACAACTATTACAATAACGATCAGACAAGTGATGACTGGATCTACGATCTGACCAAAGAATACAACAGTGCAGTTGGTCTGAAAACGGAACAGCATGTAAGATACGGTGATCTGGTGATCAAGAAGGAACTGAAAGATCACAATGCTACCTTCGGTAACAATGCAACCTTCGTATTCCAGATCGATATCACAACACTGGATAAGAAGACCGAAACCAGAATCGAAGAGCTTACCTTTAGCGCAGCAGGTGATGATTCTGTAACGATCACGAAAATTCCTGCCGGATCTCATGTCAAGGTAACGGAGGTTTACAGCGGTGCAAGCTATGAACTCGCTTCTGCTAAAAGTCAGGAAACAGACATCATTGCTAATCCTGAAAAAGAAACCGAAGTAGAATTCAAACCGGCAGAGGTTTCATTTATCAACAAACACGATGGACGTACCAATGGCGGATACGGCGTAAAAAATAATTTCAAACTCGATGAAACTGGCCAGTATCAGTACACCAAACCGGCAGCAAAGAACTAGAAAGGGGGAATCGGAATGAGAAAGTTACATAAAAAACCACTTATCATGGCAGCAGCAACACTTGCTCTTACCGGAACCCTGGCAGTTGGAAGCGCGATGGCGTATTTTACAACCTATTCGACAGCCGGTGGCGGTGTGAAAATGAATATGGGATTTACTGAGACAGTCCCGAAAGAAGACGTTGATGAAAACGGGAAGCACATTACAATTGAAAATACCGGTGATTATGACTGTTTCGTAAGAGTCAAAGCATTTGCACCGGTAGAGCTTACTTATGACGCACCAAACGGCGGATGGACAGCAGGTGATAAGGGCTACTGGTATTACGATAAAGTACTTCCGGCAGGAAAGAAAACGGAAACGGAACTCAACATCAAATACACATTCCCGTCAGTAAATGACAAACCAGAAGAATTTAACATCGTAGTCATCCAGGAATGCACACCGGTTCTCTACGACGAGAACGGTAATCCAGTCTATGATTTTAAAGACGACAGCACACAGACGACAGAGTAGGAGGTAATGAGAATGAAAAAGAAAAAGAAATCATTTCCAAAGAAACCTGCCCTGGTTCTGACAGCCGCAGCACTCCTGCTGGTTGGAAGCACTGTCGGCAGTACACGCGCCGCACTCACTTACTACAGTGAGAATTATTCCGCACAGATGAATATGCAGAGTATCGGCGTATCTCTTCTGGAAAATGACAAAGTAGTCAGCAGCCGGGATTATGTATCGAACAATGAATGGAAGGGAACCTCAGAGGGTACACTTCTCACAAACCTTCTTGGAAAGGATGAGACATTTACACCCGGCAAAAAATATAACGAAGCAATCAGCGTCAAAAACAGCGGTACGATTGACACCTTTGTACGTGTGATCATCACAAAGAGCTGGCAGGACGAAGAAGGCAATAAGAATACCACTCTTTCCCCGGATCTGATCGAACTGAATTTCCTGACAGACAATGGATGGCAAATTGCAAAAGATCAGTCCACCACAGAACGTACCGTTCTTTATTACACAAAGGCAGTCGCAGCAGGAGATTCGACACCGGCATTATCTGATACCATTCGGATTAAGCCGTCGATTGCAAAGGATGTTACAAAGCATGTAGATGGCAACACTATTACTTATACTTACAAGTACAATGGCTACACCTTCCACATTGACGCAGAGGTGGATGCAGTTCAGACACACAACGCAAAGGACGCGATCAAGAGTGCCTGGGGCGTGGACGTGAATGTATCAGACGACGAAACAACAATGAGCTTACAGTAGGGAGGTACAGAGTATGAAAAAGAAAATTTTGTGCCTCGCCATGACAGTGATAATGGCAGCAGGGGTACACACAACTGCATTTGCAAAGGATTATCAGGGAGCCGACGGATGGCAGGTTAATTTCACCGGCGGCAAGATGGAAAGTAATTTTAAAAGCTCCGATGTGACTGACGAGCTGGCAAATATCCAGCCGGGTGACAGCATCGAGCTCAAGGTTCAGCTTAAGAACTCCGACAGTACGGATACCGACTGGTACATGACCAATGAAGTGATCCAGACGCTGGAGGATGCACAGTCTTCCGCAGAAGGCGGTGCTTACGAATACAAGCTGACATATGTTGGAAGTGATAATGCCGAAAAAGTACTCTACGACAGCTCAACTGTCGGAGGTGAAGGCACTTCCAAAGCCGGAGAAGGTCTGAAGCAGATCGATAACTCAACCCAGGAATATTTCTACCTCGGAAGACTTGCTTCCAATAATACCGGAACGGTACACCTTACCGTCGGTGTTGAAGGTGAGACACAGGGCAACGGTTATCAGCTCACACTCGCAAAGCTCCGCATGAACTTTGCAGTAGAAAAGGTTTCAGCCGGCAAAACCATCACCAAGAATAAGATTGTTAAGACAACCAACACCGTTAAGACCGGTGATACCGCAAGAGTTCTTCTCTTCTGTGTGCTTGCACTCATCAGTGGACTGATCCTTCTTGCATACGGTATCTACACACTCAATAAGAACACAAAAAGACGCAGACAGAAAGGAGAGTAAGCAGATGAAAAAATGGAAAAGATTACTGGTTTCTCTTCTGACTGTATCCATGACACTCGGTGCATCCACAATGAGCGTTATGGCAGATGATACTACACAGTATACCTACAAGGTAACATTATCCGCAGGTAACAAAGGAACCATCAATGGTCAGAGCAAAATTGAAAAATCTGACATTTCTTATGGATCTAAATTTTCTTTTGACAATACTGCTTTGTACAATATTCAGGTAACAGACGATAGATATTATGTCAAAGGAATCCGCCTCAGCGGACGTGATAATGCAAGTTCAAAACGACTTGATGCTCCTGCTTTTACCGTCGAAGGTGATGCCGACTATGTAGTCGCTTACGGAATCAAAGGCAACATGGTTGCCTATACCGTAAATTATCAGGATGCATCCGGTAATTCACTGGCAGAGAGCCAGACCTTCTACGGAAACGTCGGCGACAAGCCGGTCGTTGCTTACCGTTACGTTGAAAATTATATTCCAGATGCTCTTGCACTTACCAAGACTTTGAGTAATAATGTATCTGAGAATGTATTTACGTTTACCTACAAACCGGGTGCTACAGACCGTGTTGTTACAACAACAACCACCATCACAACGACTGTTCCTGGTACAGCAACTCCTGGCACAGGTACCGGTAATGTCGGTACAGCAGGCGGCACAACCGGTGGAACTGCCGGAACTACCGGTGGCACTACAACCGGAACTGCCGGAACTACCGGTGGAACTACAACCGGAACTACCGGTGGCACAACAGACGGAACCACAACCGGTACAACCGATGGTACAACGACAGATAACGATTCTCAGGATACGACAGCTAAAGATAAAGATACTGCAACATCTGAGGATGAACAGACACCAAAGTCTCTGGTAGATCTGGATGATGAAGACACTCCAAAAGGAAATATCGATGCGAAAGACAAGACGAGCAGGACTCCGATCGCAGCAGGGATCGGCATTATCGTTGTTGCGGTAGCAGCTCTCGCAGGACTGATCGTATTCTTGAAAAAACGTGCAAAATAAAAAAAGCGCGGCACTAAAGGAGAAGTCTTTTTTGAAGAGAACGAAGAAAAAGAAAAGCCCGGTGGCTGCATTTTGCAGTGCACTGGGCACTGTTTTACTGACAGTACTGATTCTTGCCTGTATTCCGCTGACACTTCCGAAAGCTTTTGGTTTTCAGATGTACACCGTGATCAGTGGGAGCATGGAACCGGCAATCCCGACGGGAAGCCTGGTCTATGTCCGGTATGAAGAACCAGACACGATCGTCAAAGATGATGTCATTGCTTTTTACAGCAACAATGCAGACGGCTCGATCATCACCCACCGTGTAGTATCCAACAGCCCGGCGATGGGACAGTTTATCACCAAAGGGGATGCCAATGAGGAAAAAGATATGAATCCGATCCCTTACAACAACTACATCGGAAAAGTAAAGCTTTCTGTTCCGGTTGTCGGCGGTATCGCACAGGCTGCAACCGGCACTGCCGGAAAAATTGCCGCTGCATCTATCATCGGTCTTGCTGTGATTCTTGAAATCGTTGCTGCCATGCTTGACAGACGCGATGACGAAGACGAATAAGAAAGAACGTTTTTCATTTTAACTTGCTAAAGTGTAAAACATTTGCTAAAATAATATCAGATTGTATTGTCAGAAGAAGATGGGGGAATTTCACAATTCTCCCATTTGTCATATATTGAAAAGAATGGAGAGGTGAACAGATTGTTATCCAACCAGATTTTACAGAGAACAATCAATGAAATAGGGGATATCATCGAGTGTAACTGTTCCATCTGGAACACAGACGGAGTGATGCTTGCAGCTGTAGGTAAGGAGAAGCCTGCAGTAAAAAAAGCTGTCTGCTCATTTTTAAAAGAGCTGGAGGTTACCGGCGTATCGGAGGAGCACCTGGATGAATGCTATGGTCTGTTTCCGGTTTATGATGATGAACTGACTTATATTTTCGTGATCGAGCACAATAATGAGATTGATGTGCATACCAGCGGACGCTTAAGTGTCTGCCAGCTGGAGAGCCTTTTAAGATCCGGAAGCGAACGTCTTGACCGTAACCGTTTTATCCAGAACCTGCTCCTGGATAACCTGCTTCTCGTAGATATCTACAACCAGGCGAAAAAGCTTGGTATTACAGTTGAGCAGCGCAGAGTCGTCTATCTGATCGAACCGAAGAATCCGGATGACACGATCGTCCTGGATATGATCCGTGGGATTTATTCCTCGGGAACCGGTGATTTTGTTACTGCCGTAGATGAGGGACATATTATTCTGATCAAGTCCCTTGACAGTACGGATGATTATGATACGATCCGTTCGACTGCCGATATGCTGGTGAATGCGATCAACACCGAAGCTATGGTCAATGTCCGGCTTTCCTTCGGAACCATCATTCCCGAACTCAAAGAGGTCTCACAGTCTTACAAAGAAGCTGGCATGGCTCTGGATGTGGGACGTATCTTCTATCCGGAACGCAATATTTTATCCTACCGCGAACTCGGTATCGGACGGCTGATCCACCAGCTTCCCGTTTCCTTATGCGAGATGTTCCTGGAAGAAGTATTTGCCGGAAATACCGTTGATCAGTTTGACGAAGAAACCTTATCCACAGTTGATAAATTTTTTGAAAACAGCCTGAATATTTCGGAGACAGCAAGACAGCTTTTCGTCCACCGGAATACGCTCGTCTACCGGCTGGAGAAGATCCAGAAGCAGACCGGGCTGGATGTCAGAGTCTTTGAGGACGCCCTGACATTTAAGATTGCTCTGATGGTCGCAGACCACATGAAATTCATAGAAAACAGAAAATAGGAGGACATGATATGGTGAAATTATACAAAGGCGGTGCCTATCTTTTACACGGTACTGAGGTAATTGCAGATGCACCCGATGCACTTGCTGCCGTAAAAAGCAAGACAGGTATTGAGACAACAAAAGAAGCTGCTGCAAAAGAGACAATGGCTTATGGGATCTTAAGTGCGCATAATACTTCCGGTAATATGCAGCAGCTTCAGATCAAATTTGACAAGCTGACTTCGCACGACATTACCTTTGTCGGAATCATCCAGACTGCAAGAGCATCCGGACTGGAGAAATTCCCGATCCCTTATGTTCTGACCAACTGCCATAACTCTCTGTGTGCAGTCGGCGGTACGATCAATGAAGATGACCACATGTTTGGACTGACCTGTGCGAAGAAGTACGGCGGTGTCTATGTTCCGCCTCATCAGGCCGTTATCCACCAGTTTGCCCGTGAAATGCTCGCAGGCGGCGGCAAGATGATCCTTGGTTCTGACAGCCACACCCGTTATGGTGCACTCGGTACCATGGCAATGGGAGAGGGCGGACCGGAACTTGTAAAACAGCTTCTGAACAAGACTTATGATATCAAGATGCCGGGCGTTGTCGGAATCTATCTGGACGGCGAACCGGTGAAAGGTGTCGGACCGCAGGACGTTGCCCTTGCGATCATCGGCGCAACCTTCGGCAATGGCTATGTCAATAACAAGGTCATGGAATTTGTCGGACCTGGCGTTGGCAAATTAAGTGCAGACTTCCGTATCGGAATCGATGTTATGACGACAGAGACAACCTGCCTTTCTTCTATCTGGAGAACCGATGACAAGATCAAAGAGTTCTACGATATCCACGGAAGAAGTGATGACTTCAGGGAACTGGAGCCTGGCGCAGTCGCTTACTATGACGGTCTTGTATACGTCAATTTGAGCGAGATCAAGCCTATGATCGCCATGCCGTTCCATCCGTCTAATGTCTACACCATCGAGGATGTCAATGCCAACCTTGCAGATGTTCTCCACGATGTAGAGCAGCGCGCGCTGGTAAGCCTGGACGGTGCTGTGGATTACTCTCTTCAGGACAAGATCGTAAATGGTAAGCTTTATGTCGATCAGGGTATCATCGCAGGCTGTGCCGGCGGCGGTTTTGAAAATATCTGTGCTGCCACAGACATCATCCGTGGCAAATACATCGGATCAGATGAATTTACCTTCAGTGTTTACCCGGCAAGTACACCGATCTACATGGAGCTTGTGAAAAATGGTGCGGTTGCTGACCTGATGGAAGCCGGTACGATCGTGAAGACTGCCTTCTGCGGACCATGCTTCGGTGCTGGGGATACTCCGGCAAACAATGCATTTTCCATCCGTCACTCTACCCGTAACTTCCCGAACCGCGAAGGAAGCAAGCTGCAGAGTGGACAGATCGCATCTGTTGCCCTTATGGATGCACGTTCCATTGCCGCAACTGCTGCGAACAAAGGTTTCCTTACTCCGGCAACAGATTTTGATATTGAATACAAGAACCCGACCTACCACTTTGATTCCAGAATTTACGCCAACCGTGTATTTGACAGCCACGGCGTTGCTGATCCTTCGGTTGAGATCAAATTCGGACCGAACATCAAAGACTGGCCGGCAATGAGCGCTCTTCCTGAGAATCTGATCCTGAAGGTTGTATCTGAGATCCACGATCCGGTTACAACGACAGACGAGCTGATCCCGTCCGGCGAGACTTCTTCTTATCGTTCCAACCCACTTGGACTTGCTGAATTTGCACTTTCCAGAAAGGATCCTGCCTATGTAGGACGCGCGAAAGAGGTCCAGAAAGCCCAGAAAGCGATTGAAGCAGGTACTTGTCCACTGGATGTACTGGATGAATTAAAACCGGTGATGGCCGCAATCCAAAAGTCTTATCCGGAAGTCGGCAAAGGAAATATCGGTGTCGGAAGTACCATTTTCGCGGTCAAACCTGGTGATGGTTCTGCCCGTGAGCAGGCTGCTTCCTGCCAGAAGGTCCTCGGCGGCTGGGCGAATATCGCGAATGAGTACGCAACCAAACGTTACCGCTCGAACCTGATCAACTGGGGCATGCTTCCGTTTATTACCGAAGAGGAACACACAAAGCTTTCTTTCAGGAACGGTGACTATCTCTTCGTGCCGGATATCCGCAAAGCAGTAGAAGACAAAGCTTCCACGATCAAGGCTTATGTCGTAGGCGATGATCTGAAAGAGATTGATCTGAAGCTCGGTGATCTGACGGATGCAGAACGTGAGATCATCCTCAAAGGATGTCTGATCAATTATTACAGAGGTTAATTTTTCTCAGACAATGATATGATTTAAAAGGGACGGAAATTTTTCTGTCCCTTTTTGCAACACTTCCGACTTTTTTATACTCTTATATACAAAGAACCTGTTATGAGAGGAGGGACTTTATGATCGATGCAATTGCATTTAAAGAATTATATAAGACGGTTTATCAGGATCTGTATCGTTTTGCGCTCTGCATGATGCATCATCCGCAGGATGCAGAAGACGCCGTCAGTGAAGCCGTTCTTTCCGCCTATGAGAACATACATAAATTACGCAAAGAAGAAGCATTCCGTTCCTGGATCTTTCAGATTCTGGCAAATGTGTGCCGCCGGAAGTTAAAGAGCCGTGAACGGACCGAGACCGAGCTGAAAGAAGATCATGCTTCTGCCACATACTGTGACGGACTCCGCACAGATGTCGAACGTGCTTTTCTTATTCTCGATGAAGACGATCAGCTGATCATCGGCTTATCCGTCTATGGCGGTTACAACAGTAAAGAGATCGGAAAAATGCTAAGGATGAACCCGAATACAGTCCGCTCCCGCAGAAAGCGTGCCCTCGAAAAGATGAGCTGGCTTCTGAAAGAGTAGGATAAAAGAGTAATAGGAGGTGTTTCATATGACAGATCACGAAAAAGAAATACTGGATATAATAAAACAATCTACGGAAAAAACTACTGTTCCGGAAAGCCTTGCACCGGATCAGATTATGAAAATGCTGGAAGAGCATAACAGCACTCAGGCTTCCGGACATATCCCGAAAAAGCATGGATTTTCCCGCGGCTACCGGATGCGCGGAGGACTTATCGCTGCCGCACTGGTACTGGTTGTCGGCATTGGCGCCCACATCCGCCAGCAGAATCTTTCTTCAGACTCAGCCACTTCTTCCACAAAAGGCAGTTTTTCAATCGGTACATCCTCCGATAAGCTTGCCTCTTCCGATACTTTAGAGACGGCAACCGATTATGATGAAGTCTACACATACCTGCAATCTTATCAGGATGAGTTGGATTCTTCATCTGTTACCGGTTCAACCGACAGCGGAATTGTCATGTATTCAACTGAAACAGCCGACAGTGGTGCACGCACCGATAGTTCCAGCTCCTCTTCGGATTCTTCAACAGCCTCTGCACGTGCTGTGGATACTTCATTTTCCGATACCAACATCCGCACAGAGGGCGTCGGTGAAGCAGACATTGTAAAAACGGATGGAAGTTATCTTTATACACTGAAAGCAAACTCACAGGAAATTTCCATTGTAGATATCCGGTCTGATCAGATGAAGGTTGTTTCCGGTATTTCGCTGAATGAGAATTTTCAGGCATCCGAATTTTACCTGAGTGACCAGAAGCTTTTTGTCCTTGGCAACATGCAGAACACGCAGGTTGATTCTGACAGTAAAACCTTGTACCGCGGTAGCTGTACCCGTATCCAGACTTATGATCTGGCAGATATCAACAATCCGAAATCCATCGGAACCGTGGATCAGAGTGGTTACTACCGCACTTCACGTTTTAAAGACGGATATCTGTATGTATTCAGCGACTATTATATTTACGATACGATCACCAAAAAAGATTATCCTTCCTATGTTCCGCTTGTTGGTGACAATCTTCTGAAGCAGTCGGATATCTATCTCCCGACGAACCATGCAGCAGACCAGTACCTTGTTGTCAGCTCCGTTTCCGCTTCCAGTCCGGATAAGGCAGCAGACCAGAAAGCAGTCATGTCTGAGAATGGCGAAGTCTATGTGAGTGAGAACAACATTTATATTTATGAGTATGCGAACAGCAGTATCCTCGCAGATAATCTTGCGGCAAAGAATCAGACGATCCTCCGCAAGCTGTCTTACAATAAAGGAAAACTTTCCGGCTCTGCCCAGGGCAAAGTAAAAGGATATCTGAACGATTCCTTCAGCATTGATGAGTATGACAATACGTTGCGGCTGGTGACAACGGTTACGCATAATGTCGGAAGCTCTTCACAGTCCAATTCAGTCTATGTGCTGGATGCAGATTTGAAAACAATCGGTAAGATCGAGGATCTTGCAAAAAATGAACAGGTCTATTCCGCAAGATTTTTGGGCGATACCGGTTACTTTGTAACTTATGAACAGACAGATCCTTTATTCTCCGTAGACTTTTCCGATCCGGAGAATCCGAAGATCCTTGGCAAGCTGAAAATTCCCGGCTTTTCGGAATACCTGCATTTTTACAGTGATAACCTGCTTCTTGGCATCGGTATGGATACCGATGAAAATGGCATTACAAACGGGGTAAAGATCTCCATGTTTGATATCAGTGATCCTTCGGATGTGAAGGAAGTCAGCAAGTACACACTGGATCAGTACTATTACTCGGATGTTTTTTCTGACTACCGTGCAGCACTGGTTGATCCGGAAAAGAATCTGATCGGCTTTCCGCTTTCCGGATCTGCCAACCAGTATGTGATCCTTTCTTACGATAAAGATCAGGGCTTCCAGGTACAGATGCAGGAGGAAGTCAACGGTAATTCTTATCTTGGAACCCGCGGTGTGTATGCAAACGAAAAGTTCTATGTGATCAATGGAAATGCAATTGAAGCATACCGGATGGGAGACTATGTGAAGATAGATGATCTGCTGCTATAGTGCAGCTTTGCAGAAGGAACTGCCGCTCCGCATACTTTGTACACCATTCCACATCATTGTATACACCAAAATCGTATATACAAAAACAGGTGCCCACGGAGATATATCACTAAGATATACTTACGTGGACACCTGTTTTATATTTTCATTTACCTGTTATTCCACACCGTTAAAGCAGTAAGTACATACCTGGCATGCATCAATCCCGATTGATTTGATCAGATCATCCAGTCTGTGATAACGAAGTGAAGTGAAATTCTGTCTCTTGCGGATTTCCTCCAGCATTGCTGCATACCGGTCACTGTTCGGATCCGCATATTCACCCAGTACATTGACATCATTGTCGCCTTCCCACTCACGGATGATCCTTCTTGTGATCAGATCCAGGTCTGATTTGGAACGGGAGAAGTTCAAATATTTGCATCCGTACAAAAGCGGTGGACATGCCGGGCGGACATGCACTTCTTTTGCGCCACTCTGATACAGGAACTCTGTCGTCTCACGGAGCTGTGTGCCACGTACGATAGAATCATCGATCAGCAGCAGGCTCCTGTCTTCGATCAGACTATGTACCGGGATCAGTTTCATTCTGGCGATCAGATTACGCTGACTCTGTGTTGTCGGCATGAAGGATCTTGGCCAGGTCGGAGTATATTTGATAAATGGTCTTGCATACGGAATACCTGATTCATTTGCATAGCCTATCGCATGAGCAATACCCGAATCCGGAACTCCTGCAACAATATCCACGTCGATCGAATGGTCATCTCTCTGTGCTAAAAGCTTTCCACAGTTGTAACGCATTTCTTCTACACCAACCCCTTCATAAGAAGAAGTAGGATATCCATAGTATACCCACAGGAACGAACAGATTCTCATCTTTTCACATGCAGGACTTACAGTCTCCACTGATTCCGGTGTCACGTAGACGATTTCCCCAGGTCCCAGCTCTTTGTAATCTGTGTATCCAAGGTTGATATATGCAAAGCTTTCAAAGGAAACGCAGTATGCATTCTCTTTCTTTCCGATCACAACCGGTGTACGTCCGAGAAGGTCTCTGGCTGCATAAATTCCATTCTCTGTCAGAAGCAGAAGCGTCATCGAGCCTTCAACTACTGACTGCACATAACGGATTCCCTCAACAAACGAATCCTTTTTACAGATCAATGCCGCAACCAGCTCTGTAGAATTGATCTGTCCATTGGTCATAGACTGAAAATGTGTATGTCCATTTTCATAAAGATTCCGAATCAGCTGATCCGCATTATTGATCTTACCTACTGTCGTAATTCCAAAGCACCCCAGATGCGACTGGATCAGAATTGGCTGTGGATCATAATCTGAAATACATCCAATTCCAATATTTCCCTTCATTGTATCAACATCTTTTTCAAATTTTGTACGGAACGGCGAATTTTCAATATTATGAATCGCTCTCTTCCAACCATCACTTCCGTAAGTAGCCATACCTCCGCGGCGGGTTCCAAGATGCGAATGATAATCTGTTCCATAAAAAAGATCCAGATTACATGCTTCTTTTGATGCAACGCCAAAAAATCCTCCCATATCTGTAGGTCTCCTTTCTTTATCCCAATGCCATAGCCTGTATTTTTCATCTATTTTTTAGTGTATCATGCATTTATGGACGGAAACAATAGCAAAACCCCGAATATATTGCAAATGGCTATAACTATTTCTAATCGTATTTATAATTGTTTGAATTTTCTGATATATATATTACAATTTCAATTCTTTCTAATTTTATAAAAATTATTTTAAAATTATATTGACAAATAAGTATTTGGGTGTTATTATTAAGTCAATCCAAAAGAAAAGAAGTTCCTGACGAGAAAGGGAATTTCAAAAAGATATTTTTTAATCTGTTACATAGTTTCATATATACTCGCCAAGAGTATAAGATGAAGAATCAGATCAGAAAAGGGTAACAAGAATAATTGTTATTTGAAGGTTAGAAAGTTTTTAAAAAGCAACTATACATTTTAGTTATGAGCGTTTTGTAAGTGGAGTGTGTAGAGAACAATTTTTAAAATTGATAATTTATAATAATAAGAGAAAATTGATATCTGACTTCTGAACAGAAAAAAGTATAAGAGAAAAAGAATATCTGGATAAAATTTTGGAACGAGAACGAAAGGAAGGAGGCTTTGACCGTTGGATATTTCATCATCTAAAACTCAATATGTTAGTGGTATGGCAAATGTAAATTCCTGTGAGATGAGCCTTAACCATAGATTATAATCCGGTAAGAGAAAAGTTAATGATAAAAAAGGTCGGAGTAGTAGATAAACCGGAAGCGATTATAAGATATAAAAAGATTCAGCATTTGTTGACATATTGAAGTAAATACCACAGTAATTCAAGATCAGAAAATGTGTAAAGAAACATTCATTGATAAGTAAATTTAACAGTGACGAGAAAGCTGATAAATACCAAAATTGGATTACCTGATTATATAAAATAACGAACGATCAGAATTGATCAAAATCGATTCATATGATTTCATTTTTATAAATTTTATAAAATCTGAATATCATATGAAATGCTCAAAGAACTTACAGGAATAAGAATTACTTAATTCCTCCGATATAAAAATAAAAATTACAATTGAATATTCCGGGACAGCCATTCAAAAGATGGCTGTCTCCTTTTTTTCTGTTACCAGCTCCCAATTTGTGAATTTTTTGTAATATTTTTTAACATTTCTGAAAAATATCAGCCGTAATTTTTGACATTGACAACGCTCTATGATACACTTAGTAAGTAAAATTATAAGACTTTTGTTTTCCGCTTCTGGTACAAAAGTCAGACTTACTGAGGAAAAGTAAAATAATTAATAATAATCATATGAGGTGAGAAACGTTGGATAAATATGAATATCGCGCAAAGACAGAGCAGATGCTTGCGTATGCCGAACAGAAGTCTTACCAGAAAGCGATGTCGATTGCAGATACGATCGACTGGCGTAAAGTAAAAAATACCGCCATGCTCTCTACCGTAAGCGAAATCTATGAAAATGCGGGGGAACTTGGTAAAGCACGTGATACCTTATTTATTGCGTATGATAAAGCACCTTCCAGCAGAAAGGTTGTATACCGCCTGGGAATTATTTCTCTGAAGCTGGGACATTTCGATGAAGCAGCTGATTGCTACGAAGAATTTGTCAAGCTTGCTCCGAAAGATCCAAACCAGTACATTCTCCGGTATAAGATCTTAAAAGCACAGAAAGCGCCAGTCAAAGAACAGATTGAAGCTCTTGAAGATTTCAAGCATTCTGAATACGTTGAAAAATGGGCATATGAACTTGCCAGATTATACGCTGAAGCTGGTATGACTTCCGAATGTCTTGATGAATGTGATGATCTGATTCTCTGGTTCAGCGAAGGTACTTATGTATACCAGGCAATGGAACTTAAAATGAAATACAAACCGCTGACTCCACTTCAGCAGGAAAAATACGATCATCGAAATGATGGTATCGGCCGTAAGGATTCTTCCAAGAGAAAACCTTCCTTCCGAAAATCCAAAGAACGTCCGGCACCGAATCCACGAATTGCAGACAAGGTCCGCAAAGATGTACATGTCACAGACAGTATTGATCTTCCGGATCTTCCAGAGCCAATGGCCCGGACACATGCTTCCGAACCAGAAGCTGAGTCACAGCCAAAGACCCGGATTCGAAGCACTTCCGATATTTCCACAACCATTTCCGGTGCTTCCCTTTCAGATGCCCTGAAAGCCGGTGTTGCCGTTGCAAGTGGTGCAGTTGCTCCTGAATCTGCTTCAGACGATTCACAGATGACCGGTAAGATGAAGATTGAAGAAATTCTTGCCAACTGGGAAGCAACCCAGCGTGAAAATGCAAAGATTCTTGAAAAGAGCCAGGAGGAAGCTGAGAAAGAAAAAGCCCTGCGTGAGAAGAAGAAAGAAGAAGAAGAGGAAGTTCTTGGAGCTACAAAACCAATCCTTTCTGATGATATCCGCAAACTGATGGAACAGCTTGAAAATGGTGAAGAGCCTGAAATCACCGATGAAGATGCTGAAGATTTCGTTGATGATGAAGAGGATGAAGCGACTGAAAGCCCGGAAGATTCATCCAAAGAAGCTTCAGACACTGACGAGGAAGATCCGGAAGAAAATGATTTTGAAGAAATCGTTGACTCCGAAGAAGATGATGAATCGGATGCGGTTTACGATGAAGAAGCTGAATACGAGGATGAGGATGATTCCGAGTATGACGATGACGAGGAATACGAGGATAAAGACGATTCCGAGGATGACGACGACGAGGAATACGAAGATGAAAATGATTCCGAGTATGACGACGACGAGGAATACGAAGATGAGGATGATTCCGAGTATGATGACGAGGAAGAATACGAAGATGAAGACGAAGATGAAGACGATTCCGAGGATGACGACGACGAATACGAGGATGAAGATGATTCCGAGTATGACGACGAGGAATACGAAGATGAAGACGATTCCGAGGATGACGATGACGAGGAATACGAAGATGAAGACGATTCCGAGTATGACGACGACGAATACGAGGATGAAGATGATTCCGAGTATGACGATGACGAAGAATACGAGGATGAATACGAAGATGACTACCAGATCGATGATGAATTAGATGAAGATCATAAAGAGGATTTTGATTTTGAAAAAGAATCTACTCTCGATATCAATGATCATGATTCTGACGAAGATGATGGTGATTTTGCAGACCTTGATTCCTTTGAAGATGAAGAAGAATTAGATAGCAGTGATGATTATCTTGATCTTGAATTTGACGAGAAACCGGCTCCTGAGCCAGAGAAAGAAACTTCAAAATCAGCGCCAACTCCGGATATTGACGAAGTTCTTGAAATCGAAGAACCGTCAGAAGATGAAATCACCGAACGCATGGGTAAATTCGATACCGGATTCGTTGTACAGGGTCGTTACGATCTGAGTGCAACAAGTGAGATCGGACTGAAGCTTGGACTTACTGAAGAGCAGAAGCAGCTGTTCTCTTACTTTGTACCAATCCGTGGTGTCAGCGAACAGCTTGTTGAAATCCTTGATAACGACAAACGTTGCCGTAACCGTTATGGAACTTCCCGCACAGGCAACATCCTGATCCTTGGCCGCAAGGGAAGCGGAAAAACAGTCCTCGCAGTTGATATTGTAAAAGCAATCCAGAAACAGCGCAGACTCAAACAGGGTAAAGTTGCAATCGTAACCGGTGATTCTCTGAACAAAAAGGACATCGGAAGTATCATCGATAAGCTGAACGGTGGCGCACTGATCATCGAAAAAGCTTCCAAGATGAATGACAGAACCATCCGTGAACTGAATGACATGATGGATGAACAGACCGGCGAACTTCTCTTCCTTCTGGAAGACCAGAAGAAACCGCTGGAAAGAATGTTTGCATCTCATCGCGAATTCAAACGTAAATTTACTTCCAGACTGGAGCTTCCGGTATTCATCAATGATGAACTGGTTACATTCGGTCAGACCTATGCTAAGGAAAACGGATACCGTATCGATGAAATGGGAATCCTTGCATTATACAGCCGGATTGATATGATGCAGAGAGAAGATCATGCGGTTACTGTTGCAGAAGTAAAAGAGATCATGGATGAAGCAATTTCACATTCCCAGAAAGCAAATGTAAAACATCTTGTGAAACGGGTATTTGGAAGAAGCACTGATAATTCAGACCACATCATCCTGAAAGAAGATGATTTTAAATCATAAGATTTCTACAAAGAACGCGCTTCCGGCGCGTTCTTTTGTATATGCAGACCAAACCGATAACTATAAACAAAGAGTTTTAGACATCTTACATAAGAAGTGTATAAGTTGTCCAAAACTCTTTCTTTTTATCGCTATTTCTAGTATAATATTCCTAAATATCTTTGATAGAAGGTGAATGGGATGGCAGTAAAAAAAACAACAGCACAACAGACCAACACGCCCCGCAAGACGGCCGTAAAAAAATCTGCTGTAAAAAAACCGGCAGCTGCTAAAACTGCTGCTAAAAAGTCTACAGCTAAAAAGTCTGTAAAAACTGTAACAACAGATAAACCCGCTGATTATAGAATCGGCGAATTAGATCAATATTTATTCGGACAGGGAACCCATTATGAGATCTATAAAAAAATGGGTGCACATTTTGTAAAAGATGGCAAAAAATCCGGCGTATATTTCGCAGTATGGGCTCCACATGCCAGATCAGTTTCCGTAATCGGTGAATTCAACGGCTGGAGTGAAGATGCAAACGTTATGAAGCGTCAGGAACCGCTTGGAATCTATACCGCATTTGTTCCGGAAGCACAGCTCGGACAGCTT
>ERZ506754.411-NODE-411-length-24557-cov-4.484573_pt1 | contig 24557 bp, 21 predicted proteins | sample MGYA00513043_ERZ506754 | MGnify/ENA metagenome assembly ERZ506754 | reverse complement strand
TACTTTTTGGATTTTTCTGCGATGTAGACGGGGACGATACTCTCACGGTGGATCATGAAGAGCTTTCTGTAGCACAGTGGTTTGACCGTGACAAAATTATCGGTCAGGACACCGACAGCAGCCTTACCAATGAAATGATGATGGTCTTCGCCGCCGGGAAAGAGCCGAAATAATCCAGCTCCAGGTTTCCAAAAGATACATCACATCAAATAACAGTACCTATAAATGACAGCTTTCCAGGAGCTGTCATTTTTTGTATATAATCACATAAAAAGTCTGGTATTCTACATCAATATCCATTATCATAAACATAATTATATTTCTGACCATAATTCCGATATAGATTTATATATTTTTCACTGTTTTTCAGGAACACGGACTCCTTCCGGAAGCTTTTGTCTGCTCTAAATCAGTTTACTGATTTCAATTTTGACTTTATCCTTTCATTTTATTGTTTATATCTCCCCAAAACCGTCAGTTCTATCAGGAATTGGCGGTTTTTGATTTTTGTCTATAATTACACAGAAAGCTGGTATATTCTGCAATGATTTGCTATAATATTCACAATTACACTGTAGTCCAGACAATCTCGGACCCGGTCTTACTATTTTATAATGGGGTTTTTACAATGAAAAAGATAGCACTTATTACAGATGGATGGGAACGTTATGTCACCTATACCTGGATTCAGGGATACCGACGCTACACAGACGAACATCCGGACGATATTGATCTGTATGTATTTCACAGTTTCGGCAATTTCAATAAAGATCAGGATTTTAACAACGGAGAATATAATATTTTTCGGCTTCCGGACCTTTCAGCTTTTGACGGAATCCTTCTTGACCTTGCAAATATTAAACTTCCTTCCCTTAAAGAAGAGATCATCACTGCCGCCAGAAATGCAGATGTTCCTGTAATTTCTCTTCTGGAAGAAATACCCGGACTGTACTTTTCCGGAATCAATAACTATGATGCGATCTGTCAGCTGATGGACCACCTGATTAACAAACATAACTGCCATACGATCAATTACGTAGGCGGTCCGCCAGAAAGCTCAGAAAATCAGGAACGTTTTCGTTCTTACAGAGAATCTCTCCAAAAGCACAATATTCCTTATGATTCCAGCCGTGTAACCTCTCAGGATTATGAAATTCATACCGGTCTTCAGGCTCTTGAAGAGTTTAAAAACAAAAATCTGCTTCCTGATGCATTCGTCTGCGCCAATGATAATATTGCTGTGGGTATCTGCCTGGCTGCCAAAGAAGCCGGATACAGGATTCCGGAAGACTTTCTTGTAACAGGATTTGATAACGAAAACAAAGCCTCTTACTTTAGTCCACGCATAACGACTATTGGATTTTCCAAAGCCGATATCATGTACAATGCATTACAGCTTTTCACCCGGATCTGTGAGCATAACGCAGACTCTATCCATACTTACGCATCTGTTGAACATGTATTTCAGGAAAGCTGCGGCTGTGTTTCCAGATGTCCTGCAAACCGCGGTCAATATGTTGCAAACAGCATCATGTCCGAAGTTCATCAGAGTGATATGCAGAACTGGATGATGGAACTTGACCGCTTTCTTATTGACTGCAACAGTTTTACGGAACTTGCCGAACATTTACATACCTGGCTTAAAGAGCATGAATGCGGCACCATGTGTCTGCTAATGAATCCGGATATTTTTCTTCTTGAAAGTATTGATACTCTCCCTGAAATTCCAGATGACATTTATCTTCATACTGGTTATCCGGAACAGATGGTGGTCGTATACCCTCGAAGCAGTACGGATGCACTCACTCTTGACCTATCAAAAGGGACTTTGCTGCCACATACTGATATTTCTGATAAAAACAATATTTATCTGTTTTTACCGGTTCATTTCCGTGAACGTGAAGTTGGATACCTGATTCTCGAAAACTGTGACTACCTGCTGAGCCACCAGTTTCTTTTTGAAATGTTGAATACTTTCCGTACTTCTGTAGAAGCACTCTATGGCCGGCTGATCCTTCGAAAGAAAAACAGGCAGCTTTCACAGCTTTATATCCATGATTCCCTTACCGGTTTCTACAACCGTATGGCTTATGAAAAGCTTGCCCTTCCGCTCTTTCAACAATGTATGCAAAAGGGCCGACCAGTTGGGATTATGTTTGCGGATGCTGATCACCTGAAATATATCAATGATTCTTTTGGTCATGACATGGGCAACCTTGCAATCAGCAGCATTGCTTCCGTTATTCAGCAGCAATGCCCTGTCGGTTCCATTTCCATGCGTTATGGTGGAGATGAATTCGTCTGTGTAATTCCTGATTACAGCCAGTCAAAAATGCAGCAGCTGAAAAATTCAATTCTGGCTTCCCTTGAACAACTGTCCGCCAACAGCCATATGACTTTTCCGCTTGAGGCAAGCATTGGTTTTGTCGTTGCCGATGATCCAGCCTTCTCGCTTAACGATTATATCAACCTTGCTGATGAAAAAATGTATGCCGAGAAAAAAGAACACAAAGCAACCCGTCAATAATTTAGAGGAGTTTTTACTATGACACCATATATCACCAGAGCCCTCGCACAACAGATTGTGAATACTGTCAAAGATCTCTGAAAAAGGCCTTCCTGGAGAAAACCCTTGATAAGCTTTCTCCGGAAGACCTTGAATTGCTTCGTGTTTACTTTTCCTGTGATGCCGTGCGATTATATCTGGCATTGAAGATGTAATAATTCTATGCCAGCTGACTGATCAGTTCAAGAATCCTGCCTGCACAGGAACGGATTTCTTCTTCTGTAAGATCTCCGTTTCTGTATGCATTACGAATACTCTCGGCATCTTCTGCATTTCCAGGCATGATAATGTCATTTCCTGCCGCAGCACATTTCCATGCAACACTTCCATCTTAAGGAGTAATGTTTATGGCAATTTCAAAAGACTGGTACCACACTGAAATGGAAAACAATGAAATGGAGATCCTGCACCGTTCTCCCTCCGTAGAATACTCTTTTTATAATGCAGTCCGAAGCGGAGACATGGAGACTGTCACTGCAAACTGCAAAAAAGATTCCTTTCTTCAGCTCGAAGGAACTGGTGTCCTTTCTAGAAATCCTCTGACCAATATCAAATATCATTTTGTGGTAACTGCCGCCATGCTGACCCGTTATTGCATTAACGGAGGGCTGGAACCGGAGCAGGCCTATCGCCTCAGCGACTTTTATATCTTAAAAATGGATTCCTGCACTTCAGTCCGTGAAGTTGCAGACCTCCACCATATTATGGCAAAAGATTTTACCGGAAAAATGCTTCTTCAGAAAAAAAGTTCTGTTCTGTCCAAACCTGTCATTGAATGCATCAACTATATCTACGTTCACATAAAAGAAAGAATCACCATTCAGGATCTGGCTGACCATACAGGGCTGTCCTGCAATTATCTTTCCCGTATATTCAAGCAGAATCTTGGTGTATCGATCAGTGACTATATCCGTGAACAGAAAATAGAAAAAGCCACTCATCTTCTCAGATATTCTGATCAGTCTATCGTGGATATTGCAGCGTATCTTTCCTTTTCCTCACAGAGTCACTTTATACAGATTTTTGAAGGATATACAGGACTGACACCAAAGAAATACCGCGACAAATACTACAAATCCATGTGGTAGACCAACAGACATGCCACTGTCTCTCCCCGGCATTGAGAAAAACAGAAAACAACCCGGCATTATGTCATTTTACTACATAATGTCGGGTTGTTTTTATTGTAATACTATAGTAATATTATGTGTCTCATCTGAAGACAACTGTTCAATCGTCTCTTTTTTCATGCAGGCACTTCCGCATGCTCTTTTTTCTATTTCCTTTTCGTCACAGTACGCCTGAACGATCTGATATTCTCCATACTCCTTTTTGTCTGGATTGGAAATGTGAATCTCAAATTTCTTTCCTGCAAATTCCAGATAGAGTGATGCATTTCCTTCTTTATCAAACTGTTCTGCCATAAGTGCTGGTGCGATCACAAGATTGCCAATCTCTCCTCTTACTCCAAAAGCTTCTGTGATCATGGTCAGCATATACCAGCTTGCTGCACCGGTAAGATATGCATACAGCCCTCTTCCATCACTGTCAAAATATTCAGGAAGTCCTGGATACATATAGCTGCTTTCAAAGTTCATTGCCGCATGAAGAAGTGTATTGAGCACTTTATATCCTTCTTTTACAAAGCCCTGACTGTAGAGAGCATTTGCATACATGACTGCCATGTGAGAGAAAACAGCTCCGTTTTCTTTTTCACCATAGGCAAAGCCGAACATTCTGCCGAGATCAAATTTCTCTTCTCTGAAATTTGTATTCAGTCGATAACCGCCTGCTTTCTCATCGAACAGATATTTATCTGCACTTCTGCTGATCGCGGCAGTCTGCTCTTTTGTTGCAGTTCCGCTCATGATCGCAAATACCTGGCTGGTCAGCATCATGCGTACACGATCTTTTTCACAGCACTCTACCGGATTCTTGTGGTCATCATAATAACCATTGAACCATCCGTCTCCACCATCTGTGATCCATTCATTCTTTCGGATATTTTCCATCATCCAGTCTGCTTTTTCACGCAGATTTCTGACTATCTCATCAATTCTGACAATCACTGTATCGCCGCTGATGTTGTGTGCACACTTTTTGGTGTAAGAACCCAGCAGTTTTCTTTTTTTGTCTGCATTCTCATATAGATCTCTTCCACAGGAAAACAGACATTCCATTTCACTGGCAATCTCAACCCGGTTAATTCCGCTTATGCGTTCCAGGTTTTCCAGGCAGTCTGCAATGTTATTCATATTTCCTGCATAGGCACAGGTAAACGCCACACTCTCACCATTGTCCCACGCCATATCCATGGCATCGTTCCAGTCGGCTCCATAGAGTTTCATTTCATTATGCTCACCTACATCATAAAAAGCAGTTAAATTCTGCAGAAGAATATGCTCCAGAATTGTTCCGAAATAAATCTCTCCGTTCTCTGCTTTCTGCTGTTTTCCGTAAGCTGTATTCCATTCTTCATCGTGTGTTGTTCCTCTTCCTGACTGAAGATCTTTGAAATATGGAACTTTTTCAAACAGAATATCCATATCGCCGGTCTGGTCGATATACAGTTTCGTCGTTCCAAACGGCCAGAATGCATGATCCATCCAGACACGGGTAATATTATTTCTGTCCGCGATAAATTCTCCCTGTTTATTTCCAATAATCGTGGCATTTGTTCCGTCAATACGGACACCGCCATAGTTGGCAACAATCATCTGACGCACTACAGCCGGATTCATGATCAGGAGTGCAAGACAGTCCTGCCAGAGATCTCTCCATCCCCGTCCGCCTTTTCCATAGTCGTGGTATGGGAGAAAAGAACAACCATAGATTCTTCGCAGTACCGGCTGAAAGCTGATCCATTTCATATAGTTATCAGCATCTGCATCACCGGTTTCATAAGATACATTTACTTTTTTCTGCCAGTAGGATTTCACCTCTTCAAGAACGTTCTCCACCTGCTCTTCTGTTCTGTATTTTGCGACAGTTTTGGCAATACTCTCTTTCTTCTCTGTCAGTCCTGCCAGTATGATAAAACCTGCTGTTTCCTGCGGCTTTAGCTCAACATCCGCAAAGCGGATGCCTCCCATTGCCTCTTTTCCCTCAGCTCTGCTTCCTGCCTTTCTGCCTGGCTTGTTCTTTCTTACAGCTTCTGGATTCAGATAAGTACCGCCCTCTCCTATAAACTCCTGCACAGTAGGATAAAACGCCTCCGGCGCATCGCCTTTTTCTGAATATCCATATACAAAATAGGTGGTATGATTCTTCTGATGACCTCTTTCATCAAAAGACAGAACCGGTGTGACTTCCACACCATATTCTGTTGTATTGATTCTGTGAAGAAGCGATGTCACATGACGATGATCTCTAATATTGTCCGCGCTTCTTCCATAAAGTGGTATTGCAGCAATCGGAGTTATTTTTGTCACTTCTTCAGATATATTTTTTATTCTGACCAGTTCAATCTCTACTGCTCCGTCCACATCAACAAAAGAAGTGATTTCTGACTGAAGACCATATTTTGCAGAAGTTCTGGTCACTTTCTGCCACATAAAACCGGCTTCCAGAATGCTTTTATCCTGAGCTTCTGTAAATTTCTGTAATTCCTGCTCTGCTGAAATTCCCGTTGCAGACCAGCATCCCTTACCTTCTGTACGGCACCAGAAATTTCTGGTACTGCGATTATTGTGAAGATTTTCAATACTTACCGGTTCCAAAAGAAAATGGTTCTGATCTGTCTTGCTGTCTCCTCCAAGGTTCGGCGTGATACTGGATTTCAGTCCTCCATCACCCGCCAGCGGAAAATACAGACCACTGTAGTTTTCCGGACTCTGAATGGTAAACGTTCCTTTTTTATCCTGAAATTTTATATATTTCATGCTGTCTCCTTTTTATGACATGAACAGTTCTACTTCTGTAATCTCTGTAAGCTTTTCCTGAGGAATATAATTTTCTCCCAGTTCTTCTCTATTGACGATCATCTTCTTGAAACCAGATTCCACGTGTCCCGGATTATGCACTGTGATATGAAGTTTACATCCGCGGAAATCTTTATCAATTTCAAATTTATCCCATTCTTTCGGAATAGATGGTGCAATTCGCAGTCCGCCAAAGTCAGGACGCATACCAAGGATACCTTCTACACACCCTACCATAACGGTAGATGCTGTTCCTGTCAGCCAGTGTACATGTGAGCGTCCGAAATTCGGGCTTGCTTTTCCCTCTGTAAACTGTCCATAGCAGTATGGTTCCAGTCTTCGGATCTCTGCCCTGTCATTCTGTGCCGCAGGCGCATTTTCCATAAAGTAGCCAAAAGCTCTCTCTCCATGTCCTCTCAGAGCTTCTGCAAGAATGATCCATCCCTGTGACTGTGAGAAAATCCCTGCATTTTCCTTGGTTCCTGCATTATAGATCACAGCCAGCGCACCCTCAAATGCATGAGCATGGTATGGAGGATCCATCAGGATTGCTCCATATTCCGTATTCAGTCTCTTATAAACCATATCCAGTGCAAGATCTGCCTGTGCATTGTCTGCAAGACCACTGATCACCGCCCAGCTCTGCGGATTCAGCCACATATTAGCTTCCGGATCTGTGCGCTTTCCGATCACAGCTCCATCTTCTGTAAATCCACGGATAAAGCGGTCTTCATTCCAGCAGAGATCCTGGATCAGTTTTCCAAGTTTCTTCTGACTTTCGTTAAGATATTCAATATATTCTTTATCCTCTTTGTATTCTGCAAATTCTCTGAGAATCGTCATTGCGTAATAATACTGCAGTGCTACAAAAGTTGATTCTCCATCTTTTCCAAGTCTGAGACAGTCATTCCAGTCTGCATAAAGACCTGCCGGCATTCCATGTTTTCCAAGATGATTTTCAGAAAATGCAATTGCACGTTTCAGATGTTCATATACGGTTGCCTCACCTTTGTTTGCAAACGGAATCACTTCATCCATGAATGCCACATTGCCTGTTTCTGAAACATATTTATAGACTGTAGGGAAGAGCCACAGTGCATCATCTGCACGATAAGCCGGATGACCTGTTTCCTGTACATAGGAAGCATCGTCCGGAGTATCTTCATGTCCCGGATTATGTGTGAATTTTACAAGCGGAAGTCCACCGCCGTTATCCACCTGTGCTGAAAGCATGAATCGGATTTTTTCCACCGCCATCTCCGGTGCCAGATGAATCACTCCCTGAATATCCTGAACTGTATCGCGATATCCATATCCATTGCGGAGTCCGCAGTAGGTAAAAGAAGCTGCCCGTGACCAGATAAAGGTCATAAAACAGTTGTATGCATTCCATGTATTGATCATGGTATTAAATTCCGGACTTGGGGTTCTTATCTGGAAGTGAGAAAGCTGACCATGCCAGTATTCGATCAGTTCTTCCAGTTCTCTTTTACATACATCCTGGCAGTTTTTGTAATGCTCCACGATCTCGCCCGCTTCTGCATCACCTTTCATTCCAACAAGAAATGTGATTTCTTTTGTTTCCCCCGGAGCAAGGCTTAAAACTGTTGAAAGTGCTCCACAGCTATTCTCATTATAATTTCCCTTATTGCTGAGTTTTCCCGTGATTACGCCCTCTGGATTGTTATATCCGTGATATCTTCCGAGAAAGCTTTCTTTGTCTCCGCACCAGGAATTCACGTCAGCTCCTGCCAGTCCGAAGAATCTGTTGAATACATTTTTGTTATCAATGTTTTCACCTTCTTCCAGACGATCCAGGTTTGCGTGGATCATCTGACGTACACGATTCCCTCTGAAAACCGTCTGTGTGATATACTGAGAATACTGAAGATTTACCTGATCCTGTTCATAGTTACTGTTGTTGGTAAATTCCGCATATCCTGTTACTGTGAGTTCACGTTTTTTCTCAGAACAGTTTGTTACTGCCAGACTCCATACTTCATAAGACTGCTCCAACGGCACATAATATCTTACTTCTGAGTGAATTTCACTGTAGTCTGCCATCATTTTTGTGTATGCTGTTCCATGATGACATTCACTTTTGTACGTCTCCAGATCTTTGCCTACCGGCTGCCAGGATGCAGACCAGTAATCCTTACTTTCATTATCACGAAGATAAATATACCGTCCCGGCTGATCAAACTGATTGAAAATATATCTCAGGATTCTTCCATTTGCTCCGGATTTTGCAAAACTGTATCCCCCTGCGTTATTTGAAACGATTGCCCCATACTCTGGTGAGCCAAGATAGTTTACCCACGGTGCCGGTGTATCCGGACGTGTGATCACATATTCCTTTTTTACTTCATCAAAATATCCATATCTCATATCTCTCATCTCCTGCTCCAGCTATTCTTCGCCTGATTTTTCTTACACTATACCCTATATCATATTTTGAATATACAAAATACAAGCTGAAAATATCAGATTCGTGACATGAAAGTCTTTGTTATAGTCAAAAACTGCGGAATATTACCTGTAAACAATTACTCCGGTCACAAATTTCTTCATGACCGGAGTTCTTTATTTTTACAGAGTTTCTATTTTCACTTTTACATTTGTATTTATTTCTTTTTTGAGATCATATACTGTATTCGTGATCACCGCTTCACCATTGTTTACAAAAACACTGATCTGGTTCGGGTTCACATATGCCTCAATCTCGAACCCGTCTTTCAGCTCCGGTGTCTCAAATTTCACTCTGTGATTCGGGAATTTTTCAAAAAAGGCACTTCTGTCGGTACAGATTTTATTCCCTTCTCTGGAAATCACATATCCACCGACATTTACTTTATCCCCATCCTCCAGAGAAAAGCGCAGACGATATCCACTTTCATCTGCCTCGGATGGTTCAGAGATTTCCTTTGTATATACTGCCTGTACATTCGGATGAACGCGGAAATAAATGTGATCTTTCTGCACTTCCACAACACGCGGAATACACATCATTCCCTGCCATTTTCCATCTACCGGTTCCGGCATACGGAGCCATGCTGTCAGGATTCTTCTGCCACTCTCATCCAGAGTGCTCTGTGGTGCATAAAGGTCTGTTCCATAATCCAGAAACTGATATTCTTCCGGCAGTTCCATCGCACAGGTATCTTTATCAAATTTCACCTGCATACAGACGGTCTGCGCATCCTCTGCTTTTCCGTCTTTAAATAACTGCATCGGTGAAAAGATTACTACCTGCCCGTTATCTACTTCAAAATAATCCGGACATTCCCACATCCAGCCGAAGTTTTCTCTGGTTACAGAATTTTCAAATTTCCATTCTTCTCCATCTGTACTTGTGAAGAACAAAAGTTTTCCCTGTTTATCATTGATGGTACTTCCAAGTACCATGTACCATCTGTCCCCGTCTTTCCAGACTTTTGGATCTCTTGTATGGCGTGCATCTCCGATATCTGCATCGTGAATAACCGGAATCACGGTCTTTTTGTCTTTGATGTTATCAAAATGAATACCATCCTCAGAAGTGATCATGAGCTGTGCAGATACAAAATGTTCATCCACACATAAATTGATATCCTCCGGATTTTCTGTAAGATAATTCACACCTGTATAATACAGCTGCATTTTTCCGTCTTCTTCAATCGCACTTCCGGAAAAACATCCGCTCCGATCATCCGTTTTGCTCGGAAACAGTGCAATTCCCTGTTCTTCCCAGTTCACCAGATCTCTGCTGACAACATGTCCCCAGTGCATCCGTCCCCAGCGCGGCCCATACGGGAAGCACTGGTAAAACAGATGGTACATGCCTTTATAATATATAAAGCCATTCGGGTCATTCATCCAGTAGTCTTTCGCTTTTACATATATTTTCTGCATATTCTGCTCACTTTCTTATTTTTCTATGAATGGATTAATTACTTCCATCGCTTTTTCTGCTTCTGCACCTTCTGCATGAATTCTCAGATCTACCGCTTTTGACAGATCCACACTGAAAATTCCCATGATTGATTTCGCGTCAATCACATATCTTCCGGAAACAATATCCATATCACAGTCCAGACGTGTCACAGCATTGACAAAATCTTTTACTCTTTCTATTGTTCCTAAAAAAATCTTTACTTCTCTCATTATCAACGTCACTCCTATAAATAATTCATCTCAGTTTCTTTATCAAAGAAATGAATTTTGGATGGCATAAATACAAATTCAATTTCATCTCCAACCTGGCTGATCTCATATTTAGAAACTCGTGCAACTGCCTGGCAGCCTCCGAACTGGAAGTACAGGTTATTCTCATTTCCCATGACTTCTGTATCTGTGATCACAGCTTTCATTTTATTTTCTTTATAAAGTTCCAGGTTCTGCGCATCCATTTTAAGATCCTCTCCACGGATACCAAGTGTCATCTCGCCTTCTTTACCATTCAGTTTCTTAAGAATAGCTTCCGGAAGCATCAGTTTATTTCCGTCTTCAAATGTTACTTCGTTTCCTTTTAAGGTAACATCAAAGAAGTTCATCTGAGGAGATCCTATAAATCCTGCAACAAATTTGTTTACCGGATGATCATATAATTCCATTGGTTTTCCAACCTGCTGGATCACGCCCTCTTTCATGATAACGATACGATCAGCCATAGTCATGGCTTCAACCTGGTCATGTGTAACATAGATCGTCGTTGCACCCATTTCACGATGCAGCTTGCTGATCTCTGTTCTCATGCTGACACGAAGTTTTGCATCCAGATTGGACAGTGGCTCATCCATCAGAAATACCTTCTGATTTTTTACGATTGCACGCCCCAGTGCCACTCGCTGTCTCTGACCTCCAGAAAGATTCTTCGGTTTTCTGTAACGGAATTCCTGCAGTCCCAGGATATCAATTGCCCAGTCTACTTTTTTCTTGATCTGGTCTGCTGGCATCTTCATGTTCTTCAGCCCGTATCCGATATTTTTTTCTACGGTCATATGAGGATACAGGGCATAGTTCTGGAATACCATCGCAATACCACGGTCTCTCGGTGCTGTCTCGTTCACTCTTTTGCCGTCAATATACAGATCTCCTTCTGTAATCTCTTCGAATCCGGCAATCATACGAAGTGTTGTGGATTTTCCACATCCAGACGGTCCTACAAATGCGATAAATTCTTTTTCTTCTATATTAAGATTAAAATCATCTACAGATTTGTGTTCTGCTCCTGCATATTTTTTTCCGATATGTTTAAATTCTATAAAACTCATAATTCATTAACCCTCCTTGGAACCAGTTGATGTTACACCTTCTACAATCTGTTTGGAGAACAGTGCATAAATAATAATAACAGGGATTGTAATCAGTGTGATTACTGCAAGTGTCTGTCCCATTGTTGTATTGTCATTGGATGTTATGGAGTTCAGACCAATCTGCGCGGTCAGAAGATCACTGGATGTAAATACAAGTGACGGCCAGAGATAGTCATTCCATACTCCAAGGAATGTAAACACACTGACAGTTGCAACGACTGTCTTTGACATTGGCAATACCATGGTAAAGAAATATTTTACCGGACTGCAGAAGTCAAGCTGTGCCGCCTCATAAACATCATCCGGCAAACTTACGAAAACCTGTCGGAACAGAAAGATATTAAACGGATTCACGATCATTGGAAGTACATATCCAATCACGGTATTCAGTAGTCCTGCTTTTGCAATGATCAGAAAGTGTATCGTGATAACGGTTTCTGTCGGTACGATCAGAAGCATCATGATGATCAAAAGCCACTGGTCACGGAATGGAAAGTTGATCTTTGCAAGTGCATAGCCTGCAAGTCCGTTTACAATAACCCCAAGTACGATCAGCAGTGCCGCATATCCCAGAGTATTAATCATGTAACGAAGGAAATTGGTATCTGTCAGAATCGTAATATAGTTTTCAAAATAATTTCCATTTAAAGCAGGAGGAATAAATGCTGCTATGGAATTCATATCTGCTGTGATCGCTGCATCTGGTTTAAAGGAGTTTGCAAGCATCCAGATCACCGGAAACAGGAAGAATATGGAAAGTACCAGCAAAATAACTGCCAGTATCCAGTTAATTGTTTTTTGCTTTTTTGTTAACATGTTTTTTCTCCTCCTTTCCTTTGGTCAGTACATTCTGTATAATTGTCAGTATGACAACAAATATAGTGAAGACAATTGCCATTGTTGATGCAAGTCCCATCTCCCAGTTCATTGTACCGGTTTCATAAATATCATATACAAGTGTGTATGTTGAGTGATCCGGTCCTCCACCTGTCATGACCATCGGCTGTACCAGCATACGGAACGCACCGATTGTAACCGTGATAAATACAAACACGCAAAGTGGTTTCAATTCTGGAAGTGTGATATCTTTAAATTTCTGCCATGCGCTTGCATGATCCATCTCAGCTGCTTCATAAAGCGCCGGGTTAATGTTCTGGAGTCCACCAAGGAAAATGATCATCTGATATCCGACACCCTGCCATACACTCATAACTGCGATGGATGGAAGTGCCTGTTTCGCACTGTGAATAAATGGCTGTGCACTGATTCCCAGATGAGCAAGCAGTGTATTCAGGATTCCTTCCGGACTGTAGATATCCATCCAGAGTGTGGATACAACCGCCAGCGACATAACAACCGGAATAAAAAATGCCACTTTGAAGTATTTCTTACAATGTGTGACTTTGTTGATCGCAAGTGCCAGAACAAGTGCTCCAATACACTGGCAAGGAACGATGATAATTACAAATTTCACCGTATTGAAGAAGGATTTTACAAATAATTCATCTTTAAAAATATTTATGTAGTTTTCAAAGCCCACAAAATGTGTCATATCCGGATTCAGGGCAAAATAATCAGTAAAACTGAATACCAGTGTCAGCACCATCGGCAGAAATAAAAACAACGTAAGAAGTACCAGTGCGGGGCCAAAGAAAGCCATTCCTAAAATTGATTCTTTTTTCTTCATTATTCTCTCGTATAACGTTCCAGTTTCGCGTTAATCCTTTCTACAGATTTATCCAGTTCTGCCTGCGCATCTTTACCGCCCAGTCCAACACTTTCAAGTGCCTGCTGGAAAGATGTACTTACCTGTGGATATACAGGAGTCTTTGGTCTTGGGTGTCCATATTTACTCAGCTGCTCGTACAGTGCTTTGTAATTTTCGTCTGTCTGGAATACATCGATCTGTTCAAATGCTTTATATGTAGACGGAAGTGATTTTGCTTCATTCCAGATCCTTACACCACTTTCCACGCCACTCATCCATTTGACCAGCTCTGTTGCACCTTCAATATTGTCTGTTTCTGAAGATGCTGCAAATGCCCAAGAGCCTGTCGGTGTATATCTTTCACCATCCCAGTCATCACCAACTACATAAGGTGCAACGCCAAGATTCACATCCGGATAGTTCTCGTAGATTGTGTTGACTTCCCACGCACCGTCAAATTTGAAAGCTGCTCTTCCACTTTCAAACAGATTCTCGATCGGAGCTTCGGACATGTATTTGTTCTCTACGATCTGGTGGAAATAATTCATAACTTCAACATTCTTTTCTGAATTGAAATATCCGTCCACTGTCAGTCCGTCTTCGCTTACCAGGTCTCCACCATTTGCCCAGATAAATGGGGCATAATAATAAATACTTGATTCACCTACCGGGAATGTCATGTCGATCGGGTAGCCTTTCTTCTCATCCATCAATGGCTTCAGTTTTTTCAGAATATCCATAAATTCAGTCTGTGTCCATGGATGATCGGCATCTGGTACCTCAATTCCGGCTTCCTCAAGAATATCTTTATTGTAATAAAGACCTACACTGGATTCCATTACTCCAAGTGCATACAGCTTATCATCATAAGTTCCCTGTTCAAGAATAGATTCGAGATATTCACCTCTCTCATCTTCTGTCAGATCTGCCAACGGCTGTATGATGCCGTTCTCTGCATATGCTGCTACATTAGGTCCGTCCAGAGTAAGAACATCCGGAAGGCCACCTGAGAGCACTGATGAATTTACCTTATCTGAATAGCCGCCACCACTGTCGTTTCTAGGAATAAATTCAATATCTGCAAAATATTTACCATTATATTTCTCATTAAAGCTGTCTACAGATTCCCTGTAAACCTGTCCTTCCGGAGTATCTTCAATACTATGCACCCAGATTGAAAGATATTGTTCTCCTTCATCATAGCCTGCCACATCGCCAGGCTTTACTTCTTTTTTCTGACATCCTGTCAGGCTGACTGCAATTGCCAGACCGGCAAGAAGAATCAGTTTTGCTTTTTTCATGTTCTCCTCCTTTTCCATCTTTCCGTTCTTCGTAACCGGTAAAGTAACCGGTTACTTTATGTATTGATAATAGCATATACTCATTTTTACGTCAAGTATTCTCTTGCATTTCATTGATTTTTACAATTTTAATATATAAGTTTTGTAAAATCTGTACAGAACCGGTTACTTTACCAATTCTGTTACTGGTTAACCTTGTTCTGACTCTCTTTTTCTGTTATACTAAAATTACAATTATTACTGAGTTTTACTGAAAGGAAACTACCATGGGCAAAAAAAATATAACCTTCAATGACATTGCCAAATATACTGGTTTCTCAAAAACCACTGTTTCCAGATATTTCAACAATCCTGATTCCCTCACATTGAAGAATCAGCAGATTATCTCGGATGCACTTGATAAACTAAACTATCAGGAGAATAAAGTTGCCAGGATCCTGGCAAACGGGAAAACCGAATTTATCGGTGTTATCATTCCAAACCTTTATTTACATTACTATTCTGAAATGCTAAACCAGATACTGAAAACTTATGATACCTATGGCTACAAATTTCTTGTTTTTACCGGTGATGATCATAAATCGACTGAACGCGAGTATATTCAGGAACTTCTTTCTTATAAAATAGAAGGAATGGTTATTTTAAGCCATACCATTCCTTCCAGAGAGCTCGCCTCCTACAATCTCCCAATTGTAACGATCGAGCGTGAAGATCAGTTTGTGAGCAGTGTCAATACGGATAACTATATGGGTGCGGTGCAGGCAACCAGTCTCCTTGCAAAGACCGGAGCAGATATTCTGATCCACATCAATGTTGAATTATCTCCACAGGTTCCATCCTATGGCCGTATAAAAGGCTTTTCTGATATCTGCGAGGAATATCAGATTCCACATGAACTGATTCTCACAGATACCGGCCACAGTTATGAAGAAAGTTCTCTGATTCTCAAAGATTTGCTGGAAACAATTGATTCTAAATATCAAGGCAAAACAAAGGGAATTTTTCTTCCAAACGATACATTTGCCAACATCATGCTCAATCATCTGATTCAAAAGTATGGACAGCTTCCAGATGACTACAAGATCATTGGTTTTGATGATTCTCCAGTTTCCAGAGAAGCTATTGTTCCGATCAGTACTGTCGGACAGCAGATTGACAAGATTGCCGCATCTGCCATGAAAATCCTGCATGAACAGATTACAGAAAGACACAAAAGAAAACCGGCTCTGTCTTCTGAACCGGTTCACAAGATCATTCCACCGATCCTGATCAATCGAAAAACAACTGAGCCTTCTCATTGAAATCTGATATTTTTTATACATAACAAAAACGCTGCAAAAAATGAATTTTAATTCACTTAATGCAGCGTTTTGTTTGCCAAACAGGCGGGCGCCGGACAGTTCCTGGCATCATGCATTTCTAAAACGACTTAAAAAGTCTTTTGTCATCTCATTTTGCGGATCTTCAAAGATCTGCTGTGAGGTACCCTCTTCTACGATAACTCCATTTCCCATAAAGATCACATGCTTTGCCACGTCTCTGGCAAATGCCATCTCATGTGTAACAATGATCATTGTCAGCCCGTCTTTTGCGAGCGTACGCATAACCTCAAGGACTTCTCCGACCATCTGTGGATCCAGAGCTGAAGTCGGCTCATCAAAGAGCAGGATCTCCGGTTCCATGGCAAGCGCTCTGGCAATTGCTACCCTCTGCTTCTGACCTCCAGAAAGCTGCTTCGGCTTTGCATTGATATATGGAGCCATACCAACCTTCTCAAGATACATCATTGCGTTTTTATGGGCTTCTTCCTTGCTCTTTTTCAGGACTTTCTCCTGCCCCACCGTGCAGTTTTTAAGAACTGTCATGTTATTGAACAGGTTAAAGTTCTGAAACACCATACCAACCTTTGAACGATATTCCGGCACATTCACATGCTTATCCATGATGTTCGTTCCATGGTATCTTATCTCTCCTGAGGAAGGTGTTTCCAGAAGATTCATGCAGCGCAGCAGCGTGGATTTACCGGAACCGGAAGGGCCAATGATACAGGTAACATCCTTCGGCTTCACTGAGAAATCGATATCTTTCAGAATCTCATTATTTCCAAAAGATTTTCCCAGATGCTGTACTTTCAGAATTGTCTCACTCATTCTCTGCTGTCCTTCCTTTCTTTATAAGAGTACATTCCGCTGGTATGTGTCAGAGTATCAGCGGTTGCAAGATCATAATTATCCGGTCCGTCCATCTTGTGTTCGATCACACGCAGGATTCTGGAACAGGTAAATGTCATGATAAAATAGATAACCATTGCAATTGTGAAGGACTCAAAATATGTATACAGTGCTCCTGCAACACCTTTAGTCGTGTAAAAGAGCTCTACTGTACCAATGATTGAAAGTACACAGGTATCTTTGATATTGATGATCAGGTTATTTCCGATCTGCGGCATGATATTTCGCAGGGCCTGCGGAAGTATTACATTTATCATCGTCTGAACATGTGTCATGCCGATTGCCTTGGCGCCTTCTGTCTGTCCGGGATCGATGGAAAGAATACCACCTCGAACTGTCTCTGCCATGTATGCCCCTGTGTTGATCGATACAATAAAGATTGCTGCAAACCACATAGACATATTGATGTTAAATAGATAGGCACTTCCGAAATAAATAAACATTGCCTGGGCCATCATTGGAGTCCCACGAAAGAACTCCACATAGCAGGCCATAATAAATTTGACAACTTTGATAATTACTTTTTTGGCTGTTGAATCATTTTTGTCCACCGGGATCGTCTGCACAATACCAACCAGAAAACCAATGATACATCCAAAAAGTGTTCCTACCAGCGCCAGCCACATGCTGACACCGGCTCCCTTCAGGAAAGAAGGACCATATTGCTGAAGAAGATATATAATTCTTCCTCCAAAACTCTCAGGCAGCATTTCGCTCCTCCTTTATGATTCTGAAAGTGGCTGTACGGAAATAGCCTCATCCATCATTTTATTATAATCATCTTCGGTCATATCTTTAAGCACGCCATTGATTGCATCCTTAAGTTCATCGTTGCCCTTCTGTACTGAAATACCAATATTGATATCTTCATCAGATACTTCAAATGCTCCGTCTGTTCCACTGAAGTCCAGCAGTTTGAAATCCGGATATGCTACGCATGCAGCCTTTCCTGTAGGCATGTCAGTGACAACTGCATCACATTTGCCGGATTCAAGAGCAACCAGCATTGCCGGTGCACTTTCCTGTGCCGGAAGGATATCAGCATCTGGAATCTGAGGCAGGCAGGAATCATACCAGATCGTATTCTGCTGTGATGTCACTGTAGCTCCTTTAAGGTCTTCTACGCTTGCTGCGTCCTTGTAATCTCCATCATTCTTAACCAAAGTGATGATGGATGCATAATAATATGGATCTGTGAAATCAACCATCTGCTGACGTTCTTTTGTAATAGACTGTCCTGCAATAACACAGTCAACCTGACCGGACTGTACTGCCGGTACAAGAGAATCCCAGTCAAGCTTTACGATTTCAAGATCATAGCCTAATTCATCTGCAATTTTCTTTGCCATCATAACATCATATCCATATGCGTAATCGGAGCTTCCTGAAATCTGCACTGCACCGTTGGAATCATCCGGCTGTGTCCAGTTATAAGGTGCATATCCGCATTCCATCGCAACTTTCAGAGTTTTCTTATCATCCGCACTGACGCTCTGAACGCCTGCAATGCCACAGGTCATAGATGCTGCTACAGCAGCCACTGTCAACATTCTCCACATTTTACTCTTTCTCATTTTCGTTTCCTCCTGAAATGTATATATTTTTTTCATCCATAACAAAAAAAGAGCGCACGGAAGTATGAAGTGCTCCGTTGCGCTTTAAGTCATATTAATACTTTTTCTTTTAAAAGTCAAGAAAAAAAAGCAGCTCCCGAAGGAACTGCCCTGAAATCATATTTATGAAGGTCTTCTTACAGACAGGATTGTTCTGTAAGCAGCGTTGTTGCTGATCTTAATACCATCTCTGGAGTTGGATGCATGTACGATCTGTCCGTTACCCATGTAGATTGCAACATGTCCGCCATAGCAGATCAGGTCTCCTGGCTGTGCATCTGCATAAGAAACTTCTGTTCCCCAGTTCTGCTGCTCATAAGATGTTCTCGGAAGGCTGTAGCCAAACTGAGCATATACACTCTGTGTAAATCCAGAGCAGTCAGCTCCACCTGTAAGACTTGTGCCACCCCATACATATGGGTTTCCAACAAACTGTGTAGCATAATCTACGATTGAAGATCCTGAACCACTGGATGAAGAACTGCTGGAGCTTGAAGAGCTGGATGAAGTATCTACTGTATCCGGATCAACTGTGTTGTCACTGTCAATCACATTTCCATATTCATCATATTCTACATCACTGCTTCCACTGTCTTCTGTAGTTGTTTCTGTTGTAGTCTGGCTCGGATCAACCTCGTTTCCATCTTCGTCATATACAGTATCTCCGTTTTCTGCTGCTTCTGAAGCATCAACTTCGTTACCGTCTTCATCATATACTGTCTGATCTTCCTGTTCCTGCTGTGCAGCTTCTTCCTCGGCTGCTGCAGCAGCTGCTGCTTCAGCTTCTGCCTGACGTCTTGCCTCTTCTTCGGCTGCAATACGCTCTGCTTCAAGCTGCTCAATCTCTGCCTGCTGTTCCTGAATCAGGTTTGCATATTCATTTGCCATTTCCTGTGCATATGCAATTTCATTATCACAATCTGCAGAATTTGCTTTCTTTGTATCAATCTGATTCTGAAGATCTACAGACTGTGCTTCATATTCCTGTTTCATACCTTCCAGTTCAGCTTTTTCCTGCTGATACTGATTTCCAAGGTTTGTTACCTGTGTAATTGTGTTTGCATATTTTTCAAGGCTCTGTCTGTCATAATCATACATTTTCTGAGTATACTCAGCTTTTGTAAGAAGATCAGAAAGATTATCTGCACTCATCATCATCTGGAACCAGGCTTCATTTCCACCTTTTTCGTACAGATACTGGATACGCTGTTTCATTGCTGCGTACTGTTTGTCTTTGGCATTCTGTGCCTTCTGCAGATCAGCCTGTGTCTGCTGAATGTCTGCTTCTTTATTACTGATATCCCCTTCCAAGGTCTGAATGGAAACCATGACATTCACAAGATTTGCGTCCAAGGAGTTGATCTCATCCTGTAACTGCTGCTTAGCGGAGTAGAGCTGGTCGATCTGAGCATATGTAGCATCAAGCTGTGCGCTTGTAGCTGCCTGTTCCTCTCTCAGTTCGTCTTCTCTTGACGCGCTTACACTGACAACCTGAGTTGCTGTCATCATTAATGCTAACGTCAGGCAAACAATTCTTTTTTTCATGTTTCTCACCTCATAATCATTTTAACTCTATTTTGTAACAATTGTGAAATATCTTTCTTAAGTTCTTATACATATTAACACAAGGTTCTTTTGATTGCAAGAGTAAATCGATAAAAAGTTTAATATTTTGTAACATTTATTAAAAACTCCGCAAAAGAAAGGAGAAGTTCCCGTGTCTGGAAACTTCTCCGTAACATTTCATTCTTATTTAAAATCCAAACAATTCCTGAAGAATTACATCTGCAGTCTTGTTCTTAAAGTTATCCGGATCAGAAAGAGTGGAGCTGTACCATCTCATATAATTTCCTCTTCGGATGTAGTTACCGCAGGATGGACGATAGGTATACTTCTTAAATCCTGCATATCTGGACATGTATTTATTTGCAAGAGCTACTGCCTGGCTGTCATAATCACCATCCGGTGTACAGGTTCCTGCAATCTGGCATCCTGCATTCGGAGTGGAATGAACGATCACGGCACTCTTATCGGAACACTGTCCGAGGATAATCCATGTATGACCATCATCATATCCGATATCACCAGGATATACTTTCCATCCTGTTTTGGACAGATAGTTCTGGTTCACATAAGTTCCCCATTTTAATGTATTCTTATAATAACTGCCGATTTCTCCTGATACAACCGTATAACTATTTCCATTTCTCATAACCTGCTGTGCTGCCCATCCTACAAATCCGGAACAGTCAAGTCCTTTTGCTCTGTTTGCAGTACTCAGATCACGATAATTATTATAGTTATAACTACTTGTCTGGCTGAGATAAAAGCTCTGCCAGGTCGGGCTGACACCGATCCTTGTGGAATCATACCAGCCGCCGCCCCAGATATACAATGCCTGTCCAACCGGTTTCAATGCCCCGGCAAGATAATTCTTGAGCGTTTTAATCCCGGTCTGCTCAACCGGTTTCGGATCATTTGCAAAATAGGTATTGCTTGTCGTACTGCTGTCATTTGCAGATGAATAGGTCATAATACCTGTTGAGCTGAATGTATAGGTCACACCATCAATCGACTTGGTACCTGTAACCATCTTGAAACTACTCTTGTCAAAGTAATATTTATTTCCACTAATCGTTACCCAGCCGCCCGCTGCGATTCCTGTACTTGGATTAAAATAGTACGTAGCGCTGCCAACCTTTGTAAGTCCCTTGGCCATAACACCGTTGCTGCCAAAGTATCTTAATTCTCCTTTGACAGATTTTGTCCAGCCGGTAACCATTCTTTTGTATTTGGCATTGAAATATCTCGTCTCATTTCCAGTATTCACATAACCGCTGGCTGCAATTCCTGTACTTGGATTGAAATAATAATAATATTTGCCGATTTTTTTCAGTCCCATATACATCTTACCATTGCTGGCAAAATACCACTTCTGCCCCTTTGCATTTTTCAGCCAGCCTTTTGCCATCGTATAATTCGAGGGCTGGAAATAACGGACAACTGCGCCATTGGCAGATCTTACAAATCCCCTCTTCGTGTAGCCGGTCTTGATATCGAAGTAATAATATTTACCGCCGATCTTTTTCATTCCGGTATACATAACACCATTTTTTTTATTAAAATAGCGCTTTGGTCCTCTGGAACTTCTCTGCCAGCCTTTCAGCAAGACGCCTGTCCTTGTATTAAGGAAGTATTTCTTTCCATTTAAAGTAAGCCATCCCTTAACTTTCTTTCCGTTTTTATAATAGTATGTTTTTCCTTTTACGGTTCGAAAACCAGTTGTAGCAGCCTGCGCATCTACCGTGGATGCCTGAAACGCAAAGCCTGCAGCAAAAAGCATTACTCCTAAAAATATGGCTGCGATCCATGACTTTTTGCACACCTTTCCCATACGGTCAACCTCTTTCTACGAGTATAAATATTCGTATTTTTTACAATCTTGTTACAATATTATGTAGGTATTATATATCATGTTTGTAACAACGTCAATAAAAAAGTAAAAACCTGCCAGTATATTCCCCTCCTGGAGCGCAAAAAGGACCGGGTCAAAAACCCGATCCTTATTTTTTACAATTTCATTTCATATATTACAGAAGATGTTTTCTCAGTTCAGCGCCATCCAGTGCACTTAAATATGCCGGTGCAACATCAAATACTGTTTTGCATCCTTTCTGTCCTTCCTGGCTCATGCGATATGCAGCTCTCGCATATGCAACGATTACGGAAGATGTAAATTCCGGATTGGAATCCAGCTTCAGGCTGTATTCGATCACATGACTGTTCTCATCGTTCCAGCCAGTTTTGCCTGTACGGATCACAAATCCACCATGCGGAATTCCACTGTGATCACGTTTCAGTTCTTCTTCAGAAATGAAATGTACTGTTGTATCATATTCATCAAAATAATTCGGCATTGTCTTGATCTCATTTTCAATGCGTGCAAGATCAGCACCTTCCTCAGCTACTACGAAGCATTCTCTTGTATGCTTCTGTCTTGTAGTCAGTTCCGGATTTTCTCCGTTTCTGACTGCTTCCAGTGCAGCTTCTACAGGAATTGTGTACTGTTTTCCATCTTTTACTCCATCAATTCTACGGATTGCATCGGAATGTCCCTGGCTTACACCCTTGCCCCAGAATGTATAATCCTTTCCATTTGTAAGGATTGCGTTTGCATACATTCTGTTCAGGGAGAACATTCCCGGATCCCAGCCAACAGAAATGATTCCTACATGATTGCTTTCAGATGCTGCTTTATCAACATTTGCGAAATGTTCCGGTACTCTGGCATGTGTATCAAAACTGTCTACCACATTGAACCACTGTGCATATTTCGGTGTCTGAACCGGCAGATCTGTTGCACTTCCACCGCAGAGAATCATAACATCAATTTTATCTTTCATCTTTTCTGCTTCATCTACATGGTAAACAGATGCTGAATCTGTAAGAATTTTTACAGTTGCAGGATCACGACGTGTAAATACTGCAACCAGTTCCATGTCCGGATTATGTTTAATTGCGCATTCTACGCCTCTTCCAAGATTACCATATCCTAAAATACCAATACGAATACTCATTGTGATTTCCTCCTGTTATTTCACTTCGGTAGTTACTGTTCTGTTCACAGCAGCTTCCCATATGCTGTTCTTTGCCGCTACATCGCTTTAGCATGACAGCACACCCATTATCATAATATCCCAATCGACAATTGTCAATTTTTTTATAAAAAACCTTCTAAAATATTTTATTGATATTCCAGAAGGTCTGTTATTTCTTTTCATTATTGACGATTCTTCTCAGCAGCAGAACATTCCACCCGGACAGCAAAGATTACATGCCAGATTGGCCAGGCAAAGCTTCATACAATAATCGCTTCCGTCACTTGGCATTCCTCCAAATGGATTCTGTTGTTCCTGATACCAGGTTCCTCCGCCTTCCAGTCTCTGCAACAACATTCGGTACTGCATATTATCCGGTTCCATATTTACTGCACTTCGTGCATCATTTAATGCATTTACATTATTTCCCAGTCCCATGTTCGCCATTGCGGACAGATAATACCACTGGCCGTTTCTCTGCTGAAGCGACGAAAGCACATTCATTGCCTCTTTGTAATGTCGACTGTTGATATAATTTGCCGCAGCCTGTCGGCGCACTGCCTCTTCATCCTGATACGTATTCTGGCCCTGTGTACCAAAGCCACCAAAACCGCCATATGAATTATAGTTTCCTGAAGAACCATATTCCCGTTCTTTCATGATCTGTTCATATGCCTGCTGGACTTCTTTAAATTTTTCTTCTGCCTGTGCTTTGTTCGGATTGTTGATATTAGCATCCGGATGATATTTACGGCTCAGCTTACGATATGCCTTCTTTATTTCATCATCAGATGCATCTCTCGAAACACCCAGCACACTGTATGGATCAAACATCTTCTTTCTCCCGCTCTTCCCTGCGCTTTCGCGATATACTCTCAAATCTGCACCATACTCCGGAATATAAAATATTCCGCAGGATGTCTGCATATTTTATAATAGGAAGTTTTTCAAATTCCCGACAGGTTTCTGCCATCATTAGCAGCAACATATTTTTTATCCTGTCATCAAACCCTTTTATTATATAATCTTTTGCAAAAGGGTTGTAATTTCCTTTTTTTACATCATCTTCCACATCATCGTAGGCATCCATCAGGTAAATAAACTTACCCAAATAAAATCCCATGCGGCGAAGTGTTGGTTCCCAGACATCTTCTCTGTATGCAAAGATTTCTGCCATGATTCTTCCAAAACAGCCCGAAACACGATCGATATCTGTCTCTCCCTCCTGTTCCATCTCTGAAAGTTCATTCAAACAGGAAATGATCACATCGATTTTTTTCTTCCATTGCTGTTCGCTTTTAGATCGGAAGAGCGTCGTGTAGGGAA
>ERZ506754.346-NODE-346-length-27023-cov-5.209990_pt1 | contig 27023 bp, 25 predicted proteins | sample MGYA00513043_ERZ506754 | MGnify/ENA metagenome assembly ERZ506754 | reverse complement strand
CTCTTCCAACAATCTCTTGAAGTTTGGATGTTTCTTTGAAGTAGGTTTTATCGCCTGTTTCAGGAATTTTAACTCAAATTCAACACCGGCTATTGGGGTTTTTCCGTCAGCCTGATATTTCTTAAGGTTTATGCGGCATCGTTCAAGTTCTTCATACCATGGCTTCATATTGTTTGCATATGTCAGTGTAAAATCGGCATCTTTTGTTGTTGGGATACCAACAGGTTCTGTTTCTACAACATATTCTGCCGGGGCATCAATCTCTGTTATCTGCAGATATCCGCCAATCGGGATTACAATATTTCCATCATATCTGAAGAAATCGTCACTTTGATTATTGCCATCGAGATGAGATTCATCCATTCTGACATGTCCCTGTGTATCTGATTTTAAATACCATGTTCTGACAAGGTCATTTTCATTTGGACCGTCAGCATCAAAGTATTCTACTTTAAAGACCGCTCCAGGAATTATATCACCCTTAACTCCAAGTTTTTCAATATCCAGCTTTCCATCGCAGAAAATTGGTTCATTTTCAAATGGAATCTCGAATGTCTGTCCTGCATCGTCAGGCATGACAACAGGCTGAGACTTTGTACCAGAGTATACAGTATGATAATTCGGTGCTTTTATTTCTGTAATATAGTATGTTGTCTGAACTTTCTCAATCCAGTCTTTTGCTTCTTGCAATAGATTTCCTTTCATGTCATATACTGCATCAAGATGACGCGGTATACTATTATCAGGAAGTGTTACCGATTCTGTATATCCAGCTTCATTGGTTTTTATTACCGTGTTAAAAGATGTATCACGGCTTGATGTTACTCTATATTCTGCGCCAGCAAGAGTATAACTCTTTAAGTCCATAATATCCTTTGGTGCTTTTGATGTCTTTTTGACATATAAACCACCACTTGGCGGAGCGGGAGGTGTAGGGGTAACAGACATTGTAATTGTTGGTGTTGGGGTGTTGTTTACAATTTTATCGCCAAAGCTTTTTAATTCTCCAAGCTTCTTATCGGCATCACTAAGCTTATCGTAATCTTCTTTCGTAAAGGTTACACTATATACTTTTTCAGTATCACCCGTATATCCATCAGGAACACCAGTTTCTTTCGCATATAACGTCACTGTAGTATCTGATTCCGTATATGCAAAGCTTGCCTCGTCTGTCCAGCCATCATCACCGGATATAATAGAGCCAATTTCATTATCACAGCTCTCAGAATCATAGATTGTAAAAGTTGCTCCAGCTACTGGGTTTCCATCACCATCTACTTTTCTCGCGCGAACTCGTACAGGCCATCCATCATCGTTAATGAATCCTTCCTTTGGTCCAAAAATCTTCAATTCGCCTGACGCATCGCCAGCATCTTTTAATTCCTTATATTTCGCATACGTAAATGTAATAGTAGCTTTATTTTCAGGATTAAGGGTTTTTCCTGGAGGTGCCTCTATTTCTTTACAATAATATGTAATTTCGGTTTTATCAATTGGAACACTCAAAGTTGCAATATCAGTCATACCATCTTTTCCAGATACAATTTCTGCAAGTTTCTCTTTATAATCATCATCTGCAAAAATTCCAAATTTTGCTCCAGCCAGAGGGGTTTTATTTCTGTTAATCTTTTTAGTTTGAATTCTAACGTTCCATCCTTTTTTATTAACGATACCCTTTCCACCATCTGTTAAGCCAAATGTCTTTAATTCTCCATTTTTCTGGTTTGTGCTGCTTAATTTCTTAAAATCAGAGAGCTCAAATGTTAATTTAATTGGAGTTTCCAATACAGCATATCCAGGAGGAGCCTGCACTTCTTTACACCATACCTCATAAGTCTTAGTCGTTTGTGGAATTTCATCAATCGTTTCAATGTTTGTAGTACCATCATCTTTTGATGTCAATTTACCTATTCTATCACCAGAACAATCTTCACTATCGTACAAATAGAATACCGCTCCAGCCAATCCTTTTCCATTCTCATCAATCTTCTTTGCCTGTACTCTAACACGCCAATAATCTTTAGCAACGGGGTCTTCAATCGTCGGTGTATTATTAGCAACCGCATTTTGGTCTGTAAACTTTTGGTTATTATCTCTAAGGGCCTTAATTACAATTGTATGTACGTCGTTATTCTTTGCATAACCTGCTGGCGCTAAATACTCCTTAATGTGCAATTCGCATGTAGGTAATGCTGTTTTGTTTGGGTTGGAAGCTGTGGTAAACATTTCATCAGAAGCCGGAACTTTACCCTTAAATCTTGCATCATTGTCAGCCAGATGTTTACGGTCATATTTTATTTCACCATTTTTATCAGTTACAAAATACCATGTTCTTTTTCTTTTATAATCGCTTCCTGTTCCTTCGCTATAATTTACCTTAAATACAGCGCCTTCCAGAGGTTTTAATGTATCACCTTTTAATTTGGTTAATAATTTTCCTGTAAACTTAAATGGCTTATTTAAAATATATCCATTACCATCCATTGACATATCGGCTCTTTTATTTGCAGGAATAAAATCTTCTAGTTTATAATTTTTTCCATTGACCAGTTTACATGGGCCGTATATTTTGCCATTTTCAATAGTTCCAGATATTCTCTTTAATTCCTTTACGTAATAGATTCCACCTGGCAATAAAACAGAACCAGTTGCCTTAGAATCTTTTCCTCCGTCAATATCTATTGTCGCGACTTGTTTTTTCTCACAATCTTTATCTTTAAAAATTCCAAATTTAGTTACCAAGTCTCCGACACGGCTTGTCTGTTGTGTTAACTGTGAACTTTCGAAACGCTTCTTTAAAGTTAACTTTGCAGAATCAGGTTCTACCGTTGCTGTAAATAATGCTGCCATTACCTGTGCTGTTTCACCTTTCGGTCCACGGCACCATGCCTGTAAATGAAATGTACATTTGTTGCCTACTTTAGAAACAACTGTAATCTCAATACCTGTACAAACCGGTTTTCCTGGGAAATCATTGCAAATTTCGCTTACGCATCCACCCCATAACCAGTTCTCCGGACCTTTTCCATAGTTTCCTGGTGAGCCAACATTTACAAACATTTTATTCTGACATTTCGTAATATGGAAAATCTGACCCATGCTATGATAACTACGGTAAACACTTGCGTTTGCTACGTAACTCCAAGGTTTTATCTCAGATGTTGCAACATCACCCTGCATATACCAAGTCTCAGCCGTTCCAGAATAAACATCGCCAACATTAAGCGTTGAAACATCACCTTTCAATGTAAGATTTGCATTACATCCCATAGCAGTATATGCAGGAGATACAACTCCGCCTGGCCATAATCCAGTAAAACTTGCGATAGTCATTCCTTCTACCCAGTCTTCTTGTGGTTTTACCTCATTCGGAATCATTTCTTTATAAAATGCGGAGTCCCTTGATTGCCATACCGTAACGGTTAAATCTTCATCTGCGTATTCAGCCGGAATATCGATGTATCCGGTACTAGAATCATAAGAACATTTTTCCGTAATTGGTTTCTGGGTAAAATTATTTCCACCACGTTTAATATCTACATCTAAGTCAATCCCATTTGCATTGTAATCATATTTTGAAGCATCTGGATTAATCTTACAGTGTATAGAGCCGTCTTCTGATTCTTCATAAGGATAAGATAAATTAAACATTGAAAATACATCTTTGGTATATTCATCAATGTCAGGTTTATCCTGGTCATATAACAGATAATACACTTTCAGATGCTTTCCATCTGGCTCTGCCGTTTCATTTTTACGGTAGCTTGTATTATAAATAATACCGCTATTAATATCTATGTTATTAATTCCATGGGCAGAAACGCAGCCGCTAAATTTTGCAGCAGCTTCAGATGTAGTATTTGCCACAACATTATAATCAACAGTACGTCCATAATTTGACATTGCAAGACGAACACCTTCTGAATTACATGCGCCGATAACATAAGCAGATTCAACAGAACCAGGCATGTAATCTTTTGCATCTGCACCTGCATTTCCTGCCGCAGCAACAACTATGATTCCTTTATCTACCGCTTTTTGGATTTCTGCTTCCAACACTTTATTTAAAATTGTAGTTTGTGCTGACATAGACAAGTTAATAACTCCTACACCTTGTTCTATTGCATATTCAATACCGGCAACAACAGAAGATACACTTCCACGTCCGGCGTTATCCATGACTTTGATGGATAAAACTTTCGCGTTACTGTTCTGACTAACGATAGCGTCTCTCATTTCTGTACCATGGGCATTTCCGTCAAGATTATCATCAATTAGTGAAACGCGGTTGATAACGTTTTCTGATTCTTGCATACCTGTGTCCAGAACAGCAACCACATTACTCATATCTTGTGCTTGTGTTACATTAACTTCAGTATTTAAAGCTGCAATCGCATTTGAATCAACTTCTATATCTGTCTCTTCAGTGCTGTCGGAGTCTTCACTTGCTGTAATAAGTACAGAATCTGGTTCTACTGCATCAGCATAGCGTGCATAATAGACATATGCATTTTCAGTATCTGTTACAGAATTATACTGTAATAAATATAAATTACCATAATGTCCAGAAACGACATCTTCCTCTCTTATTATTGAGTTGTCGTCTGTTATTACTAACAGTTTTTGAGATGAGAAATCGTTATCATTCAAAGAGCCTAAATCAATAAACCCAGATTCGCTGTCAATTGATATCTGATTATTAATATCAAAAACCTCAGACTCGTTCACTTCTGTTCCTGGCGTATTACTTTCATCCAATTCACGTGCATCAGACTTTGTGTTGTACTTGTCATCTTCATTTATATCAGATACAGTATCTATAGTATCGTCATCTAAGATACTATCTACATCAGTATCTAATTCTTCAATTGTTTCGTCATCTAAATCTGAAGCTTTGCTTTCTTCTTCATCGATGTCCTCGCTTGAAGATTCAGCATTTGAATTTTCATCTGCATCATCTTTGGTTTCAAACTCATCAGTTTCTGACTTTTCTGGTACATTTGCATTTTTGCTGTCATTTTGGCCTTCATCAGCATCTTTGTCAGCATTTGCATAATCGACTGTTAAATCCCCTGATTCTTGCTGATTACTATTGTCTACAGATGTATCACCAATAGTCAGGTTATCGTTTTCTGCACCAGATTTTGCATCAGATTCATTACCTTCATCAGCCTTACCCTGTTCGCCAGCCTTATCTTTTCCAGTCTCATCATTAACGCTCAAATCCTTTGCAATGTCATCAGCAGATTCCTTTTTCTCAAATCCAATCTTTACAGTCTTATCATACTCCATAAACACCGGATATTTAAAAGCTTCTACTTTGTTTCCTGCATCAAATCCAACATCCTCGGCGATTTCAGTACCAGAAGAATCGTCAGTCAATTCATACAACTTCACTACGTAGCCGTCATCTGCATCTGCCTTCACATTAACAGCATCATCGGCTTTTGCTTCATATACGTAAGTATAACCATTATCTATCGCATTTTCTGAGGATATCATAACGTCATCTTTATCGTATACATCAATATGTAACCTGTCCATTTGCTTTTCCAGCCGGACAGTCTGTTCACTGTCTTCGCCTTCATTAATCACAACCTTACCGCCGGCCGTTTTCAGATTGACGAAGAGGAACTTAGTTTCGTCTGTCTTTTCATCTGTTGATGTAGAAATCTGTGTTACTGTTCCATCATCATTTACCGTAATATCACTTGCATATGCCACATATGAAGACAATATCGGTGTTGCAGCAGTTAAAGCCGCCATTGCGACAGACAACATTTTAACCTTTAAATTTTGCATCTTTTTACCTCCTATTTTTTATTATTTACACTTGGATTTTAAGCCTGGAGGAAAGGCTACGTGGAAACCAGGAAGATTTTTCTTCCGTACTATATCAGGCAAAAGCCCTGCAAACCAGCAAAAGGCAAAGCCAAAGCCTAATAGAAGGCTTCGTGCAGTTTCCTTCAACCTTTTATACGCCAGATGCATTAGGTTATATGTCACATTCGCTTAATCGGAGCCATCTCAGGCTGACATATTTTCAGTCTATGGCTTCCTGTTTAGCAGATGGCTTTTTATCCATCAAGATTAATATGCAAAATAAAAAATTTTTTTGACGTTTTTTTCACATTTTTTTCATATTTTTTTGTCAGAGCTGGACGAGCTGAAAATACGCAAGAAAATACGAATGCCTGAGGGTATTCTGGGAATGTACCCGCAGGCATATTTAGAGGAGCCGCCGGCTTTGCCGGCAGCTCCTCTACTCTCTTCTCGTGTTTTATGATTTTTTTAATGTCTCAAACGTCCATTTCCTCTTTCCGTTTGCTGATATAAGATTGCACCGTCAGCATATCGTTACCATCATAACAAAAATACCCCTCAAACAGACCATACAGTTCCGCCTCCCGTTCTCTGTTTTTCTGTTTTTTCGCTTCCATCAAATCTGTGAGTATCTGCGTCTTGACAAGTTCTCTCTCTATTTTGTTTTCCACGCCTTCCAAACCAGACGTATGAATATACTGCATTGCATACATATAGCAGTCTGCATTACGATAATCCAGCGACACTTCGCAAATGCTAATCTTTCCGGATTCCAAGTCCAGAATGCATTGAGATTTCTTATTACTTACCGGCAGTTCGAAATACGATTTCTCGAATGTTGTCATCTTCTCACCTCTTTCCGATTTTTTAGTTCTCTTTTTCTCTTTTCTGTTTTCCAATTACATACCCCAGCATGAACGCTGATAGCAGAACCTGAACAAAGTCAATGTAGAACTCAATTCTGTCATATCCGGATGCCGGTTTTTTGCTATTGCTTTTTGTATTTTTTAACATTACTTTTCTCTCCTCTTTTTTAGTTTTTTTCTTATATATCCAATATGCCGGAAATCTCTGTGAAGAACCTATGACTGAAGTCACGGGCTTCCAACAGTCCGTCAAGCTTTTCTAATCTTGCGACCCGGTTGCACCTTCCATTCTGTCTTCTTTCCTGCTTCATCTGTCCGATGCATTGCCTTCCGGTCGTGTCTTACTCAGACTCTCTGTCAGTATCCTTACACTGACAGTCCTACTACGGTGCAGGCTTTTTTAAGTGGACTTTCACCACGGCTTCCACGCTTCCCCGAGGTACCGTTGCTTCGTTATCTGGTTATTTCCGTTTCCGGAGTGATTGTTTATATGTGACCGGTTTTACCCGTTGCTGGGTTAACAGTTATTTCTGAAGAATCAGTTTGCAGATTTGTTTGTTACAGGGAGACCGGTAATCTGTATCCCTTCATCCTGGAGCATCTTTGCCCCAATCTTATATATATTCTGTTGAGCATTGACATCACGGTCATGCCAGGTTCCACATTTCGGGCATTTCCATTTTCTGACGCTCAAATCCTTAACATCTGTATTTTTATACCCGCAACATCCGCAGGTCTGTGATGACGGATACCATCTGCTGATTTTTCTGAAATACTTACCAGCACGCTCCATTTTATATTGTACCATTGTTAAAAACTGAGACCAGCCAACAGACGTGATTGACTTTGACAGATGGCGGTTCTTCATCATGTTCTTGACAGCAAGGTCTTCACATATGAATGCAACGCAATTATCTGTAATCGCTCTTGAGAGTTTATGGTGAAAATCCCTTCTCTGGTCAGCAATCTTACGCTGCTCTTTGGCAACCTTAGCCCTGGCTTTCTCCCAGTTCTTTGAGCCGGTATGCGTCTTGTGGTCATACTGTTTTCTTGAAAGGCTTTGTTGGAATCTCCGTAACCTCTTTGCGTGAATCTTAATCCACCTCGGGTTTGGTACGGGGATTGATTCTTCCAGGTTTCCAAAAACACCAAATTCTTTCAGTCCAAGGTCAACAGAGATTATCTCCCTTGCGTTGATAACAGTTGGAAATACAGGTTTATCAATCACGCTTTCCATTCTGAGAGCGATACGGTATGAGCCATCTGGCTCTTTACTTACGGTTGCCGCCTTGATTGATACTCCATGCGGTTGGATATCGTTTAATGTTTTCCCCTTTGGAAGGATAAATCTCACATTTCCGATTTTTGGAAGCTTAACATACGGAATGCCGTCAGTCATCTTCAGCTCGATGTTGTTGTTTGTGAAATTTGTTGTGAAACTGTTTCCGTTTGGTTTTGTTCTGGAAGCATATTTTGGGAATCCAGATAATCCCTTAAAAAATCTATTATATGCGTCATCTACATTCCGGCAGGCATTTTCATAAACAAATTTATCCGTATTATTGAGATATTCCTTCTCCTTCTTTAATGCCGGAAGGTATTCTTTTTTATACTGTAAAACCGTTAATGTCTTTTTCGTTTCCTTGTAATATTCCTCACGTTTAGAAAGGTAATCATTATGTACGACCCTGGCATTCCCTATCTGCTGGTTAATCGCAGCCTGTTTGCCTTCCGGAATCAGCTCTAAAAGGACGCCATAATTATATATGCATTTTCCGTAAGGTTCTAATGCTTTATTCTTCTGCTTAATGATATTAAATCCGCCTTTTCCTCCACGAAACTCAAAAGTACCGTCAGTCTGCTGTTCTGCTGTTCTGCTGTGACAGTGTACTTTATCGACTTTTCTTCGGCAGGGTTTGTCTTCTTAACGGTCTTCTCTTTCTCGGCGGTTTTCGCTTTCTTGGCAGCCTGTAATTTACTGGCTTTCTTTCTGTTTGAGTTTGCCGTATCGTGCATCTCCTTTCTGTAAATTTCTTATACATTTAATATGCTGAAAAAATTAAAAACGAGGCGATTTTTTGCGAAAAAATTTTGACGAAAATAAAAAAAATCTCTACGCCGAAACGTAGAGAATAAAATGTCGTGATAACTCGCCATGCCGTTTAACTCATCGACGGACGGGAAACTGCGGTCAAACTTACTTTCCCGTCGGTCTGAAGGTAATTTGACGTGTACGCGGGAGTTAGAAATCCCGTCCGTGTCTGATGCAAGCGAGCGTAAGCTCGCTGCATCACGACTGAAGTCACGAGAATGCGACGGCTAAATTTTTTTCAAAAAGAAAAAAAAGAAGCATTTTTTTGCTTCTTTTTATAAAAGCACTTTTTAGATTTCCAAAGCATCCGGCAGCCTTAAACTGTATTTCCGCATTTCTTCCAGCAGGTACGCAATAGATGTCGGCAGTCCCTTCTCCTGGGCGATTGGCAGCGTATGTAGCAGTGCTTCTGCATCCATCAGGCCGAGAGATACAAATTTTGATAAGGCGATATCATCTTCGCCTTCCGCAAACGCCTCTGCGATTTTTGCCGCATTGTTTTGGAGGTATTTTTTCGCATCTGACGAGCCTTCCAATATATAGAGCTCCAGCGCAACACTCACTTTGTTCTGAAAATCCTGCATCGTTCCAAGAATGAGGCGGTATGACAGAGACTGGCTAATCTCTTTTGTGTCGCTGGCGAGAGCCGCGTGCACCATATCCTGGATGACAAACATGTTGATGTAATTATTAATGTATTTTGGAAGTCTTACGCTCCTGCCATTATATGTCAGCAGAAATGTTTTCTGTGCTTCTCCTGTCTTGAGAAATATTCTTCCTTTGTTCAGCCGGATTTCGTCTGTACGGTAGAATATTGAAGATTCCTCCCGGATTAGTCCATACAATGCTTCATCTACATCTTCCCCAATTGGTTTTGTCCAGACAATTTCCTGCACTCCTGACCGGAAAATTAGGTCCTCCCCACATTTTTTAATACCTTTTCCGAGCGTAACTTTTTTAAGCGTCTTGCAGTCAGCAAAAGCAAAACGCTTCAATTGTGTCACGGTATCCGGAATAGTAAGTTCTTTAACATGGCAGAAATCAAAAGCATGGCTTCCGATTATATTATACGGTTCCGTCAGCGTCACTACGTCTACTATCTCTCCGTCCTTTCTGGCGTCGTAGTATTTGTTCAGCATCTTAACACTCGCCGATGCATCTACAGAATACGGCGAACGGTATATTGTTTTGAACTCTTTACTATCTGTGTTTGGCATTTTTTATGCTCCTTTCTTGCTGCTTTTGTAATTAGTATGCGGGATTTTTAAAGGAAAGAAAGAATGGCTTTACTGGCAACACAAAAGCCGCAGGGTATCCTGCGGCGTGTTTGCGTAATACTTTTAAAATTTTTTCAATTCTTTTGAAAAACTATATGGAATTACTTCGCCTGAAACAGTTTTTGTATATGCTGTTTCTTGATGCATATACTCAACAATTTCTTTTGACGTATAGTTTTTAAATTTCTTAATAACTTTATCTAATATTGCCTTTTCATTATCAGACAATATATTACAATTCACATTATCACTTGATTGAATCTTATATGATGTGTAATCATATGAATCTATTTCTTCTACCTTAATATTTGGCAATGCTAACATCTCATAATGGCCAATAGGAAGTGCACCCATTGGTTCATGTTTATATACAAGTCCAGTCATAGATGAATTCTGCTCCAGATAATTTAGCATATCAGTATACCACAGCATCTTCATTAATTTCACTTTATATAAGTTTGGAACCCTTTTAGCTATATATGAAACAGCAGCTTCTAATTTGTTAAAGTCTAAAAGCTTAAAACCGTTGAATATAGATAATGACGTGAATTTGGTGTACATCTTTTTGAGACTTTCCCGTTTTTTGGGTTCTTCTTCATTTAATGCTTTTGCTTCAATATTTATTTTGATTTTTTTGACCTTTTCATCAGTGAATTTATCAATGTTCTTTTGCAATAATTCAGCAGCAAAGCATGCATCATCCCTAACTTGCCTGAGTATCATATCGTATGGCTCATCTTGTATCGCTTTAGTTTCATATCTTGCAATAGTAACATCTCCCCAACCCAGGAGGCGTGCAAAATCAACCTGAGAAAGTCCATATTCTTTTCTAATATCAGCAATTTCATATGAAGTTAACAGACCATGCTTTTTTCGATATTCATTGCGTCCATTTAAAAGATTTTCATTTAAAAGCTCCCCATCAACAAAAATATTTTCTTCATCGGATGCGTTTTCACAATAATAATATTTTTCTTTATATGTGATAGCTTCGTCTTTTATAATATCAGTTGTAATATCTTCATACTCTTTAATCATATGAACTTTATCACACATAGGACAGTCCATCATGAATTCTCTAATCAATTTTTTCATAGCAATCACTCCTTTTAACGATAAGGATATTCCATTTTATTTTTTGCAAAATGAAAGGATATACAAGCAATATCTCGCTTAGCTCTTTCTCTCAGTTTAATTTTAATATACACTTCTTTGCCATCTATTACTTTTCCAAAAACAAATAATAATGGTGGATGTGTATTATCCTTATCTATTTTTGTTTCAGAATATTCTTTAACACATAGTGTTTTTAATATTTCTACAATATCTACATTATCATAGCCTAGTTTGTACATAGTATATTTAATTGAGAAACTGCGTTCTCTTTTGCTATCACCAGCTATATTCAGAAAAAAGTCTTTTGCGATATCGAAATCTTCTCTGTTGATGAATGCATGTAATTTATCCAAAAATTTTTCAACATCTCGTTTCTTAGAAATATATGCTAAATACATTACATTTGACACCTTTCATCATATCTATTAATATTATACATATCAATTGATATGATGTCAAGAGCCTTATGTTTGTTATACGCAAAAAAAGAGCTCTGACGTTTTGCCAAAGCCCTTTTTCCTCACGGAAGGGCAGAGTTGGATGCTGCCGGATTTATCCGTGCAGAGGAAAACGACAAACGGACTCATATAAAAAAAATCGTAGAAAATTTTACTTTTTTGTAAAAATCCGGCATATTATATATGCAATACAAAACAGGCTCAGCTGCGAGCCCGCCTTTGTATATGTCCTGCATATACAGCGTGAGTACAGAGATAAGCTTCATCTGCTTATCTTATCGACGGGCGGGAAACCCCGCCCGCGTCTGGTACACGCGAGTTTAGCTCGCGGTATCATGGGAAGCTTAAGAGGTAAAATCCATCGTCCAATATAATCGTCTTATAACCCTGCAACACGGTCATTTCCGTCGGGTGCGGAGGATAAAAAACGGTGGCGTACAGAGACGTCTAGCAGGTTCTCTTTTGGGAACCCGCCAGATTTATCTGTGCGGAGCAGTCAGCGCATACCAGGAGACCATCCCAAAAATCCATACTCCCGGATATCCCGGAACTGCCGCCCAGCTTCTGCAGGAAGTGACCGGTATCGTAATGCAGGAACATCCTGACATGGTCGTTATATCAGTTAACGACGACAGAAAACTTTCAGCGCCGCCAGAATATACATTAAATGTTGAACTGGTTGAACGCTATGCAAACTAATTAAAAAGGAGAAAAATAAAATGACAAAAAACACAAAAAACACTGATTCACTTTCAAGCATCGTAGAGAAGGCAGTTAAAGCTGCAGGGAAGTCAGCGTCAAAGGCTATCGACAAGGCTGTTGATAAGGCCGTTGACGAGGCAGTTAAGATTGCAGACACACCGAAAGCAAAAGAAGTAAAGAAAAGCGTACAGAAAGTTGCTGATGAAGCAAAAAGCACAGCAGCAGACATCAAGGAGGGAGCAAAAATGATTAAGGAAGACACAAAAGAGGCAGCAAAGACAGCAAGCACAGAATCAAAAGCCGCTGTTAAGACTGTAAGAACAAAAGTTTCAGACGTTGTACTTGAGGTTGAGGAAGTAAATGTATCTGTAAGCGATATTGAAAAGGAAGTAAAGAAAGACGCGCTGGAGAAAGGACTTAAGGGCGATATCAAGATTTACTTAAACATCAACGAGAAGGCAGCTTACTACACCGTAGACGGTGAAGGTGCTTCTGAATACAAAATTGACTTAACAATGCTTGGCTAATTACCGGCTGCACGGCCGCCGCAGATATTCTGCGGCGGCCTTTTTTTTGCTCTGCCGGCAGCGATGCAAAAAAACGCGGCTTCTTTTTTTTATTTTGCATATTAAATAATGGGTACACGTGCAGGCGAAAGAACTGCAAATATTTTACTAAACCCAAAGGAGAAAAGTCAGGTGAAAAAACAGTTATTCACAGCAAGTCTGTTTTTATGCTCCTCTTTTTTTGCAATGCCAATTGCGGCAGAACCGTTATGTTCAGACATCAGTCTTGTAGCGGTTTATGAGCCAGAGAAACCGGAAATCCAGAAGGAAGCAGGATATGCGGTTGTCAATCTTAATATCAGAAAGGAGCCAGATAAAAACAGTGAAGTTATAGGAAAATACCAAAAAGGAGAAAAGGTCAGCATCATAAGCGACGATGGTACGTGGGCAAAAACCGATAAAGGCTATGTATGGGGCGGATATTTATCAAAAGAGTATAAATATAACCTGCCAGTCAGAAGCGATTCGGAAAATGCCTCACGGTATGTAGGGTTTGTGTACGATAAATTTAACGAGCTTGATGAAAAGTACATCAATATCTTACAGAAATACGATATATGCGTAACTGACAGCCCGCAGATGTCATATGAGGGCGATGTAAAGTCAGATAGTGGGCGTCTGATAGACGGCCTTACATGTGTAGGCAGTAATATCCATGAAATGTATCTGCGTGCAGAGCAGGACGCACTTGGAACGTCAGTCGTTCATGAGTTAGGGCATGCCGTTGATTTTGAAACGTATGGCCAGGGAAAGTTCTACTCAGACGACCAGGTAGTAACAGACTCACGCAACACAGAGCTTCCAGCGTTAAAAGAAAAATACGATTTACAAGATGTAAATACCGATGACAATATGGAATATTTTGCCGAAGTCTTCCGCTTAAGCCTTGAAGACCCGGAAGGTCTTGCCGAGACTGCACCAAAGATTGCAGCATATATGGAACAGGTTAAGAATTCAATCTAAAAAAATAAAAAATTTTTTCCATTTTCGTTTTTTATCGCTGATTTTTTTAAGCATACTATATATGATTCATAAATCAACAAAAAAAATAAAGAAAAGGAGAAAATGATTATGAACAAAACAATTTTAATGGGACGTTTAACTAGAGACCCGGAGGTAAGATATGCTGCTAACGATAGCGGTATGGCAATCGTAAGATATACACTTGCCGTTGACCGCAGACGCACTGGCAATGATGGCCAGAGCGCAGATTTTATTAACTGCGTTGCGTTTGGCAAGACTGGTGAATTTGCAGAAAAATATTTCCGCAAAGGAACTAAGATTTTAATTTCCGGACGTATTCAGACAGGCAGCTATACAAACCAGGAAAACCAGCGCATCTACACTACAGAAGTAATTGTAGAAGACCAGGAATTCGCTGAAAGTAAACGCGCTTCCGAAGAAGCTGCTGCTGCTGCTTCTGCTCCTGCACCTTCCGCTCCACAGCCAGCTGCTGCTGCACCGACTGATGCAATGCCAATGCCGGAGCCTCTGCCATTTGCAGAGGACGAGGAAATTCCTTTTAACTAAAGGATTCCGGGTCAGTTGTTAAAGTCAAAAATGTTTTACATATGACCAAAATTAAAACACATCCACCTTCGGTGGATGTGTTTTTTTTGTTTGGGTGTTGTGTATATTTTTTTTGTGTTTGTCTTTACACCGCCGGCGAAATCTCAACTCTTCCCCGTCTTGCCAGCGCAATCGCTATACTGCACAGCTCTGCAGAAGCGCATACCTTGTCAGCCGTGGAGATAATCCACGCCTCTTTGCTTTTCGGAATCGGACCAAGCGGAAACATATGCGACAAAATCGCATTCTTTTCCTTCTCGCTTAATTCAAACCTCTCTTCACTGTTCTCTGCTGCAGCTTTCGGATGATAGAATGCCTGAAACTCACCGTTCGGTGTACCGTCTTTAAAGTCATACAGACAGAAATCATGCAGCAGACCGGCTCTCGCAGCCGCAGCTGCATCGCAATGCAGCTTTTTTGCCATCAGCCAGGCCAGGTATGACACATTCAGGCTATGCAGCAGCCGGTTTGTGGTGTTATGCTGTGTGTACAGTCTAAGTTTGATAAAGTCTTTGTTTTCCAGGATATCTTTAACAGTTTCGTAATATTCCCTGGAAACGTCTTCTGAAATTTTTATTCTCATTATTTTTGCCTCTTTTTTTTAGATTTTTTCGGGATACAATCCCGAGCTGATATTTTTCAGCAAAAACAATATGCTAAATTTTTAAAAAAACAACACGCAAATTTTGCGTGTTGTTAAAAAAAGTTACGCCGGGCGTGTTCTCAGTTCTTTTCTTAATGGACATTCGCCAATCTTACAGTACAGCGCGTTCATCTGGCTGCACTCCGCCGGGGTCTCACCGTCTCTTGCACAGAAATACTGGCATGAATGGTCTGCCCTGTTGTCACCCATCTCATCAACATTATTGTTTAATTTTTTCACACGGCTGATTGCCGCATCAAGCTCCGCATTAAGGGCTGCCTCATCAAGCCCAATCATTTCTCTAACTGTCATTTTTTCTCCTTTCTGCGAAATGAGTTCGCAGGTAAATTTTTTATGTTGCAGAAGCACTGTTTTGCTTCTTTTGCTGTTATTTTTATGAACATTCGTTCTGCTTGGTTTTGTTCTTCCATCCTGTCAAGGACTTTTTTGCAGCAGTTGTAACTATTGACATATTTCGCATGTCTGCAGTCTTGCCGGTCTTTTTCCATTACATACAGCGCAGAAGTGGAATCCGCAAGCTGCGTGTATATACGGCATACGTTTACAAGGATTTCTGTATCGTCAGGAAGCGATAAGACATCATTTCCTGACAGATACAGTCTTGCAAGCCGGCAATGCATGATTGTATATATGTTACTTTCCTGCATGTTTTCTTTTTTATTTTTCAGAGCTTTCTTTTTCAGTGTTTTCTTCCTGCTCTCCATCTTTATCAGCCTCATCAGTATCGCCGTTCTCTTCTTCGGCATTGCTGCTTTCACTTTCTTCTTTGCTATCTCCGGAAGAGATATCGACATCGCCGACATCACCGCCATCATCAGCTGTCACGTCAACAGTTGTACTGCTGTCGTCACCATCAACGGTTGTGTTCGCGGTTGTGTTGTCGTCTGTCTGCTTTTCAGTGAATACCTCATTCTTATCTGTCTTGATGGAGTCCCAAGCCATTTTATTTACGATAACCTGGCTGTCATCTTTCCAGCCGTCAACGGTATCTTCGTAGAGGTCTGACTTTCTCTGACTGATGACTGAATCTTTATGGCTTTCAGTTGCCTCCTTATCGTTTACGGCTTTCATATACAGTACAACGATGTTACCGTCCTTGTTTTCGTAAGTGTCACACTCGCCGTCTTTCAGTTTCTCGGCATTTTCAATCATGGTTTTGTCATAATCATCATATTCCGGGTCGTTTGTTGTGAAAGTAACGGTCTGGGCTGTTAACTTTGCATTGCTTGCAGCCGTCTCAAAGTCCGTGCTGTCTTTCATAGCATCAACAAGCTCTTTTGCTTTCTTCTCCGGGTCATCAACTTCTTTTTTATAAACGATTGCATAATTGAATGTAGTCTGGCCGGCTTCCTCATCGGTTACTTCCGTGTCAGCCTCTTTGATAATCTGGGCTCTCACCCTCTCCTCAATTGTCCACAGCCTTAAAACGTTTGAAACAGATTTCTCGCTTGCATGCATAGCCTCGGCACTCTGGTCTGAATTATCCTGCATAAATTTCTTTGCAGCTTCATCACATTTTTCCTGGTCTTCGTCAGTAAACTCTACATCATATTCATCCTGATTTACTTCACTTAAAATCATTGTCTTTAAGGTATCCAGGGATTCGCCTTTGAACTGCTCGCCGTATGTGTCATACTCTGCATCATCGCCCGGCACTGCCTCAGACCATACGTCATCAGAAGCTCCGGCATTAGACTGGCTTGACAGGGAACTCATATAGCTGTAAGCTTCTGCCTGCATGATTCGTAAATATGTACATGCTGTCGCATAATCAATCTTTAGCTTGTCACCATTCTTGTCTTTAACAGACATGACGATATCGCTGTTTTTGTATACTTTTTCTTCCTTTTTTCCGCATCCGGCAGCACTCACAACAAGTACGGCGGCAAGTGCGGTAATTCCAAGTTTCTTAATTTTTTTCATTATTTTTCCCTTTCTTATTTCGTTGTTACAAAATCTGCTGAAACATAGCCCTCAGTGCCATTTCTTGAAATCTTATACCATCCGGGATGTGAAGTCTGGTCTTCAAGCACTGTCAGCTGTACGTCTTTACCAATCATTCCGATTGCGGTAGCTGACTTATTTGGGCTTGTCCTGAAGTTTACAGTGTCATTTGTTGTATATGTAGCTGCCGGGGCTGGAGTCTCTGTCGCAGGTGTTTCCGGAGCGGGGGTTTCAGCTGCAGGTGTTTCGGCTGCAGGTGTTTCCGGGGCCGGAGTCTCAGGAGTCTCAGCTGCTGGTGTCGCTGCTGCTGGTGTTGCTGCTTCTGCCGGTGTTGGTTCTGCTTTCTTTTCTTCTTTTTTCACTTTCTTTTTCGGCATTTTTGTTGGTGCCGGAGTCTTAGTTGGCTCTTTTGTCGGTGCTGGTGTACTGGTTGGCTCTGGTGTTGCTGTTGGTGTCGGTGTAGCTTCTGCCTCCTCAACCTCAGCATCAAGGTTATCCATATAGTCAGACACACTGTCAACATTGACTTCATACACCGGCGTCTCCGGCTGCGGAATGAATGTGTTTGCAATAGAATACCCTGACCATCCAAGCAGTGCGATAGCGGCGATTGTTACACCACCAATCTCCAGCTTGTCAATCATTTTTAAATTTTCTTTTTTTCTCTTATTTTTAGGTTTATATAATTTGTTACCCATTTTCTATATCCTTTCTGTATATTTTTTACAGCCCGTCTTCGCCCTGTTCCAGGTCAGGTCGTCCCATAACCCTCATCATGTCATCATGCAGAGCGCGTACGATTGGTTCATTTAAAATCTCCCTGGCATTGTCAAAGACCGTCTCAATATCATTTATAAAAGCAGCTGTCACGACCGGAGGCCGCTTGATATTAGCCATTTTTACAGAGCGCTTATCCCTGTAAATACCTACATTATATTTATGTGTATTGATTTCTTTAAGTAATGGCAGATTGATTTTATTCTGTTTCATATTAAAGAACGCAAGCCCGGTGTCTTCTGCATCGTTCATTGCTGAATGAGCACGCCCCTCGGCCCCGTGGTCTACATTGCATATCCGGCAGATATCCATAAGCGAAAATACATAATGCAATTCAAGCTGTTTCTGAAATTTCGGATATATGTTATATATCATCTTGATGGTCTCATAAATGCCGGCGTCTGCACCGTTCAGTTTTGCGGTCGTCCTCATCTCTATCGCATCGGCGTTGCCGAATGCATATGCTCTTTTGAGGTTATGCTTATCCAGGAATTCACGAAATTCTTTCATGGCATCATTGAACCGGATGCCGTTTTCATTTAGAACTTCCTGTGTGATTCCGGTTATTTTTTTACATCTTTTTGTTAGTTTGTGTCCTTCCTTAAGCCGGCAGAAACGCTGAAACGTGTCAACTACTTTCCCGTCCTGAAAGACAACCGCTCCAATCTCTGTTATCTCCTGGTATCCGTCATTCTGGTCTGCGTAACTTGTCGCGTTAAATTCCGTATCAAGGAAGCATATCTTTTTATTTTCCATCCAAAAGGTGCTCCTTTTTCTCCTTTCAATTTTATTTACAAAATCAATATGCTGAATCCGAACAAAAAATTGTCACTTTTTTCGGAAAAAATTTAAAAAAAATTGCACAAAAAAACAGGCGCGTATTTCACGCAGCCTGCTGTCTTTTCTTTTTAAGATGTTTAATCCTGCACAGAAGGTTTATTCCGTCTGTGTTTGGTCTATATATATTATCTTCCACGAGGTCAAATTCGTTCATCGAATTCTCCCGTGCCCGCATGGTCTTCCCTTCCTTTTCATAGTATAAAGATACTGGATAAAGGCCGAGAGCCATGAATTCCTTGTCGTTCGCCATTCCTACATTTCTAAGTCCTCCGCATGTATCAAGAATTTCATCCTCATACATATTTGAATCAAGGTCACAAAGATATGTTACCTGGACAAACTCTTCAGTCTCTGGCTCTATGAGGCAGATACTTCGCATTTCCAGATATTTATTCATTTTACATTTGCCTCCTGTATGTTTTAATGAGAAGAAGGCTGAGCTGCAGCAGCACTTTTATTTGCCCATTCTTCATCTTTAGCAACTTTATATAACCGTGCTGCATTCATATCTTCAAATGTCCTCATCTGAGCATTCAGAATGTGGTCTAACCACAACCATTCATTCATAGTCATAGGGAAGACATTCTTTATTTCTTCTTCTTTTTCTTTCGCCATTACATTAAGCAATCCGTTTTCACGCTTAACGACCGGGGCAAAATAATTTTTGATTTCAATTTCAATAGGCTTTTCTGAGCCTGGAATCCATGAGATTTTTACTTCATAGACAAACGTTTTGCCGTTCTTATTTTTTCGTCTGATAAGAGGCCTCATTCCTGATTTGTAAATCTCATTGTCGGTTCTTTCTACCGGTTGGCTTGGTGCAGACTGTGCAGTCAGCTTACCGGCATCAAACAGCCTTAATGCCTCATTGATGGCATCTATCTGAACCTGATTCCTTGGATACTGCGCCAAATGCTTTTGTAGCCAATCCACCTGGTTTAACAGCATCTTCTTATTCACATTTGGATTTTCCAATAACGCTCCGGCAGGACTCTTACCTTTTAATGTCCCCGCGCTGATAATCGTTGTATATGCGATATTACTGGATAAATCCTCCGCGTCAGATGCCTTTTCAACCGGTGCCGGCATCGGCATAAATCTTGAAAAGTTTTTCATTCTAACGGTTTCCAGAATTTCCGGAATCACGCAGACCGGAATATTTGATGTTGTTGCCTTCTTATCAGCATTTATAATAACGAATTTAAACCGGCTGAAAGTACTATGATGTAGTGTTAGCGGTTCGCTGCCATCCTTACATTCCGGCGCTGTTAATTCGTTTAATACAAAAAATGCCTGTCTTTGCTGAAGGCAAAAACATTCTTTCGGGTTTTTTAAAATCATCTCAAAAAAGTCTCCTTTCTTTGCTGTGCTTATTTTTATGTTTGCAAATTTAATATGCCGGATTTTTTCCGACACAAAAAAGCACCGCGGATTTTTTCGCGATGCTGTGACTGGTTATTTTGCGGCTGCCTTTTTGCTTAATGAGCGAAGATATTCAATCTGTTCCTCGTCGTCCATAGCTCGTTCATAATCAGACCTTGATTTTGAGGCATAAACCATCAGGCTATACATTGTCAAGGCTGCCATTACAGCAAGAATGATGATTGCTGCGATAATTGTTTTTGTTAAAATAAATGTCATAATAAAGTCCCTCCCTTAATGGAAATATTTGTTTGCAAATTTAATATGCTGAAAAAATGTAAAATAAAAACAAAGAAAAACAAAAAAAGGAAATAAGAAGAAGCAAGGAGAAAAACCAAAAAAACAAGCAAAAAAGCAAAACACACAAAAGTGTATTTTGCTTTTTTTAATTCTAACCCAAATGATACCGCGAGCTATGCTCGCGTGTACCAGCACGACGTGCGTGCGAGGCAGACGAAAGTCTGCGATGCTGAGCGGGCGGAGGTTTCTCGCCCGTCGATAATAATTACAAAGGAGGTTCATTACGAGAACGTTGAACTGCAATAGCAAGTATCCGGCTCGGTATATACGCCCGGCACTGCGTGCCATGCTGCCATACACCCTGAAAATCCAGGGCGGTACTTCGCGGGGACTTCCCGCAAAAAAATAATAATCTTTTTTCCAATTAATTAAGAACTGACTACTCCCCGGGGCAAGCCCGCGGGGGTTCCGATGATTGCATTCTATCAACATCCGTGCACCGCAAGGGCTTTGGGATGAAGCTCTCTGCCAGAGCATCTTCACTTTACGTCCAGACAATCCCGAAGGACTGTCATATTATCGGACGCTTTTCATACTGTTTCCAGCATGGGGAGGGCATAGTCAATCCCACCTGTTGTTTATGTTACGCGGATTTAAATTTAATTCCGCTGTTCATTACTGTAATCTTATTGTTTATTATGTATTGTTCTAATTCAAGATACTTTGCGTACAACTCATCAAAGTATCGTTTACATTTATATCTGCTGATGTTCTGCAGGTCTGTACCAATGCAGTACATTAAGAATGATGAATACCAATCACGCTGAACCCGTGTCCCGTCTGCCAATTCATACATCCTTTGAGAAAGTGCTTTTTTAATGTATTTATTACAGGTATGGTCGTACTGGCTTGCCCGGTATGTTATCGGAACTTCAATGTAAACTCCGCCAGTTCTTTCAAACTTGGCTTTCGCTTGCGCCTGGAAGTATCCCGGGCATCTGTTTTTAATGGACTTGCCATGACGCTTCTTGCGCTTATATTTATATACAAGCTGTTTTGTACTGTCAGATTTCTGAATAACGGATGGATTATCCTGACGTTCTGTCTTCTTGGAGCGTTTCTGAAGCTTCTTCGCATTCTTTGGTTCCGTAATAAACACTTTCCCAAGCGCTCTCATATGGTTTATTTCTTCGTTGATTGCCAGATGCCTGTTTTCAGCGGCAATACGGCAGATATTTCTATATCGGGAGTGAAGTTTCTTGTATCGGTTTGACTTCTTCCAGGTCTTTTTCCCTTTACGTACCGTTCCGTCGTCATTGTAGTTTTCAGGATTCATTGCACGTCTTGACCTGTCCATCTTCCTTAAAATCCGGGCTTCTTTTTGTTCTCTGGCTTTGATTGATGCACCGCGTTCTGCAAGGTTTTTTAATCCGACTTCTTCTTTTGATGTATATGCTATGCTCTGCGGGCCAATGTCACATCCGATAAATCCTTTGCCGTATTGATGACGCCTTGTCCCGTCCTTATTAAACTTCGTTTTTGCTGCACCTTCAATTGATATATGAATAAATACACGTATTTTTCCACGTATCTCCTTAAATGAAACAGATGTATAACATGGACGGCAAGTGTCCATTACAATACCTTTTTGGTTATACAGCTGAAGTGCAGTCTCATCAACCGCTTCCGGATTTTCTAAGTATCTAATGATAGACTCAATCTCCATCTCTGTAAAGATGTCGTGTGATTCAATAGTCTTAATGCCATTTCCTCGTCTGGTTTTTGTATGCTTTGGCTTATTTACGATTGGACGCATGACAATATTCCCAAGTTTAAACTTCATGCCATTATCGTCTGCCGAAATTACGATTCCACGATTACGCTGTCTGGCTCTAATTTCCGGATAATCTCCATATTTTTTAAAGTGAACTGTTTTACCGTCAGAAAATAAGCACTTTTCTATTGCCCGCCATACATCTTCAGCTTTAGATAAAGCAAAAATAGAATTAAGCTGATATCGCTTATTAATCTTGACCATCGCCTTTTGGCAGTATTCCCATGTAAGATTGTATGATTTTTGCATTTCATTCATGTCAGAAGCAATAGTTTTCATCTGCTCCTTGTTATCAGCTTTTTTGGCCTTGGCATACATATCCTGAAGGCATCTGTATTTTTTAGTGCGTGTTAGCTGTTCATAATTCTTTTTCATAATAGCTGTCAATTCGTTTCCGGCGATTCTTATAATATTTGATATATGAATAAGCTTACGCCTATCGCGTTCATCAACGTCCGCTTTAAGCACTAAAACATGCCGGCTTGTTATCTTATGAAACTGGATTAAGTTAATGTCTGCTTTGGCTTTTGTATCCTGCATGTTCCTGCCTCCTGATATAGTATTTCTATGTATCTTTGTTATTTTTGTCTATATATAATATGCAGGATTTTTTGCAAAAGAAAACATTTTTTTTACAAAAAAAATAAATTTTTTATAGAATACATGACTACAATATATTTTAATTGTATTCATGTATCATATAAAAAAGCGGCTTTCATCCCCGACACAAGCATCGGGGCTTTCGCCGCAAATATGTAACCAAGCCATTATCCCTTGCGGGACTTGCCGCCATCGCATATATCCAAAAAAAATCGAGTAACTGTTACGGTAAATCAGAAATCCCATATTGCCCGGCCGAACTGGCAAACTGAGCGCGCCTTCAGTATAAAACATGCCTTCTTATCGCCACCGATACAAGGAACTACAGCCTTTTTAACACAAAAGAAGAAGTAACCGTAAACATAATGTATATACGCCTATCTTCGCTCCGCCAAACCAGGTTTGGTTACGCAGACTCAGCGTTCTGTCTTTCATTTTCTTTGCCGATTTTTTTTGTTCATATATAATATGCTAAATAATTTAAAAAGTGTAACACTTTTTCCGATTTTTAAAAAAAATTTTTTATTATTTTTTTATGCCCGCCGGACGATATGCCGCAGGACGCGGCAGCCACTCGCCGGCCATTTTTTCAGGCAAAGCGGGCATTGGAGGTATAAACGAAATCGCGAGCTGTGCTCGCGTATGCCAATCGGTTCCTACTTCCGCTGGCAAATGTAATAGATAAGATTGGAGGTCTTATCCCCGGCCATTCAGCCGGGCATATCTAATATGCTAAAAAATCCCAAAAATGTAACACTTTTTGCAAAAAAAATCAAAAAAAACAGCCCCGCATTTTCGCAGGGCTGTTATCTCTCATTATTTAAAAATTACTCTGGTATTATATGTAACGCCGGTTACCATATTCTGGAATCTCAGCATTAAGATATAATTTCCCTTGCCGCCGCGCGGTTTAATATTGCCGTAAGCATTGATATACTCAATCTCAGCACCGGCTTTATTCACAGCACTTGCATAAGCAAGCTTGAAACCTCTGTTCGGGGTTACAATCAGTTTTCCGCCTTTTTTGTACTTGTTGTAACTTAAAGAAACGGTGTCACTCTTCTTGAAATTCTTATTTGAAATTTTTGCATTTCCGATTTTCATAGAAGCCACAGGGTTCTGATATTTTACAACAGTAATCTTTCTTTTCAGAACAGTTTTACCAGCTTTGATTGTAACTGTTGTCTTGCCGACAGCCTTTGGCTTAAAGTAATACCATACCAGGCTGCTGCCCTTCTGTTTGTAAGTAGTCACTCTTCCAACTTTGCTATTGGAATTAGTGATTTTTGCTTTACCTTTCTTAGCCGGGGTGGCGCCAAGATAGACATCTTCGTCTTTCATCTTCACCTGTTTTGCAACCACGATTGACACATTTTTCTTTTTCGCAGTTGCCGCAGCCGCAGCAGAAACACCTTCCGGTACCTCTTCAGCTACAGGAATATCCTCAGCCGCAAAAGCCGGGATTACAGCAGTTGCCACCATTGCAGCCGCCATCACCGCAGCAAGCACACCTCCTACAATTTTTTTGAAGTTAGCTTTGTTTGTTTTCTTCATTTTTTTTGCCTCCTGTCTTTTTTTCTAAGATATTATCAATATGACAAATCCACGCAAAAAAGAAACGTTTTTTTTTGCATTTTTTTTATTTTTCTTCCCAATCAGGGAATGGCTTTGGATTGTCCTTCTTTTCCTGCTTCTTCGGTTCAGCTGCAGGTTCTTTTACAGGTTCTTTTTCAACCTTTTTTCTTTCTTCTCCACCAATCATACGGCAGAGCTTTCTGATATCCGGCAGCAGGTACTTGACCGCAGCAATCGCGATGATTACCAAACACACGGTCTGAACTTTAATGTATCCCATTTTTAATTCCTCCTTTTTGTTGTTTTTTTTGTTACATATACAATATGCTGAATTTTTTTAGAAAGAGTACAAAAAAAGAAATCCCGTGGAGGGATTTCTTGGCGTGACATTAGAAAACATCGATATCCTGAATCAGTGCTTCCGCAGCTGACTGAAGGTTAGAAGCTTCTTCTGTATTACGACCTGACAGCATTTCAAGCAGCGCGTCATATTTTGACATCAGCTGCTGCATATCAGCACGAAGTTCAGCCACAAGCTCTGCGTCTGTTAACGGAGTGACGCTTGCCGGAACTTTAACGGTATCTGAGGACACCGGAGATTCTACTGGAACCGGAAAATATTTTCTGAAATTTTCCCAGTTGAAGATAGCCTTACTTCTTACAGGTATCTTTCTGATGACTTCGTCCATATGGGCAATTGCAAATTCGTCATATCCATAAGCACTCTGCCTTCCTCGCTTGTTGTTTACAGCGACCATTTTGCGATGGCTGTTGATGACCTCACGCTCATGATAGAATTTTCCTCTGATGAAATTGGAACAGATACCACGTGAATATACGTATTCCAAAAGTGTCATATATCTTTCTGGTTTTAATTCTGTCTTCTTTTCCTCAGCTTCTTCTAGCGCGATATCGTTTGCCATAGAAATATCATCTTGAACTTTAGCGGCCTTTGCAGACTTTAATGAATTCGGAAAATGTTTTTTAAAACTATCCAAATCAAAAATAGATTTGCTTCTTACGGTCATTTTTCTGATGACATCATCCATATGAGCAATTGCAAATTTATCATATGCATAAGCTTCATGTCTTCCGCGTTTGTTGTTTACAGCGACCATTTTGCGATGGCTGTTGATGACTTCACGCTCCTGGTAAAATTTTCCACTAGCAAAGCTGGAGCAGATGCCTCGTGAATGCATATATTCCAGCATTGTCATATATCCTTCAGGCTTAGGTTCAGCTTTTTCTTTCTTTGTTTCCACGATTACAGCTTTTTCAAAGGTGCAGTATTTGTCAATGAAAGCTCTGTATTTCTTATGACTGACTATGCTGCTTTTTCTTACATATTTGTCATACATACTATCAGCTAAAGCACTAATGAAAACTTCGTCAAAAAAGTATGCTTGGCCTTCATTAGAAATGCGGTATACGTTTTTTGGATACTTAAGCATCAATGTTTCAGCTCTGCACAAAATCGCAGACTCCTTAACGCCGCTGATATTTGCGATACCTTTAACACTATACACTACGTTTCCTTTGTACAATCTTTTTTCGTTTGCCATAATTTCTTTTCCCTTTCTTTATCATGCATGTTAACGCAATTTTTAATTACGTATTTAATATGCAGATTCTTCATGAACGCAAAAACCCCGCCGCAAGGACTGTATCCAGGCGACGGGATTTCTTAACAAAGAAAGGAATTACGACGGCGAATCCGTCTTATGTACTGAGGAAATGCTTTTTCCTCATCTCTTGTATATATTATACCAGATTTTCCGGAAGGCGCAAATTTTTGTCGGATTTTTTATCAGCCTATTCTTTATCGCATACATCAACAACGAAAGCGAATGCACTGCGGTAAAGCTGTACTGTGCTTTGCGTATCTGTATTTTCTACCTGAAAGCTTGCTGTATTTAATTTTTTTTGTACAAAAAAAAGACGGCAAAGCCGTCTTACTTACCTTTTTTGTTAGACAAATGGAGCAGAAGCCCAACCATTCCGATAATTGCAGTATATGCCAAAATAACAATTGCTTTCTTAATTAAGAACCATCTGTTCGTCCATATAACTGCGACAAAAATTGTAATCATAGCAACTACAATAATCAATGCTGTCATACTCATGGCAACTACAATAATCAATGCTGCCATATTCATGGCAACTGCAACAATTAACGATGCCATATTTCTTAAAAAATTTTTCATATTTTCTTCCCCTTTCTTTGTTTAACACTGCAGTATTTTTTAACTGCAAAAATTTTGTTTCGAATTTAACATGCCATTTCCACACAAAAACAAAAACCCCGCCGCAAGGATTACATCCAAGCGACAGGATTTCTTAACAAAGAAAGGAATTTCGACGGCGAATCCGTCTTATGTACCGAGGAAGTTGTTTTTCCTCATCTCTTGTATATATTATACCAGATTTTCCGGCATACGCAAATTTTTGCCGGATTTTTTCAGCAAAACAAAAGCCCCGGATTTTTTCCAGGGCAAAATGCATTTTTCAAGCCAAATCTTTCAGTTTTTCACTAATTACTTCTTTCGCATACTCATCATCTTCTGCTTCCGCATCAAGATAGACAACTTCTCCGGATTCAGAAATCTTCGCGATTACCTCGCCTTCTTCGTTATCATCTCCGTTAAATCCGACCGCATC
>ERZ506754.307-NODE-307-length-29692-cov-4.913352_pt1 | contig 29692 bp, 24 predicted proteins | sample MGYA00513043_ERZ506754 | MGnify/ENA metagenome assembly ERZ506754 | reverse complement strand
AAGTAGCTAATAAGCTTTCCTTTGACCGACTGAAACACTGGATAGCGCGAGGTGATAATCACCTTGGCACCAGAGAAAAACCTGATAGCCGCGCATAGTCGGACAGCGTTTTTCTCCACCGTTTGCAAATCCATACCAGTTGACATCTCGTCAAAGCCATCCAAAATGACCAGTATCTTATAATTTTCTGCCACATTTCTCCACTGCTCTAAATTTGCGCCGAACTGTTCTAGGCGTAATCGCAAGAAGTCCTGCGGCGTAACACCCTGCTGTAAATCGCTTAAGAGCAGCCGTAACGGCAAGTGACGGCTGTCAGGTGCTTCCACAAATCGCTCGACAAGACGGCGGGAAAGCGAATATGTAAGAAAACTCTTGCCATCGCCGAAGTCTCCCAACAGAAATAGGGTATCTGGCATCTGTCCATCAGATATCGGCTGAGCCAGCCAATCGAAGATATAGTCTTCAGCAGTACCGCTGATCGGGATCCCATCCTCGCTGCTGCAGCGTATGGGCACTTGATTGCCGTAAATTTCCTCATAGGATCCGCGCTCTTCCTGCATGGCCAACAAGTTTGCAGGATTGTATACATACCTTTGCCAGGGAGGGGGCAACATTAACCCCGGCTGTAGTTTTTTTCGCCAGCGAGAAACCACACCTTCACGCTGCTCCGCAGGCCATTCCCGCGGTCTGAGAGTGCCATTAGGATAATAGTAGTCGTATATTTCCGGCATGAGTGCAAACAATTCTTCCACATTCTGATCAGGTGTCCATACTTGAACATTTTGCACCGGCTCCCAGCGCCCCTCCTTCACTTCGCGCTCAAGCCGGGGTAGATAGATCCCCAAATCATTACTAATCCTTGCTTTGGGCGAAGCCAGCACCCAATGGTTTACAGGGGACTGGCTCATACGTGCCTGCGCCAGCTTACCCATCATATCTGCCATTCGTATTTCTGCAACGTCTTTGCATTCAAAGAGGCAATTGCACGGCTGACCACCGGGATCAAGATAAGTGCAGCGCAAGTCAAACCCGAATTGCGTTCCACTGCATTGCCGCCGAACCTCTGTGATCTCGACCCCACCTTCATCGGTGGTCAATAGCTCTTCCAGCAGGCTTTTCATGTGTCGCTCAAAAATATCGCCTATTCCCTGTCCTCGGCCACTGAATGCACGAGAGAGCTCAGTGTCTTCTGGGTGCTCTGACTCCTGCACCGCATCATCATACTGAGATGTTACGTTGGCACCAAACTTTATATGTTTTCCTCTTTAATAAATCAATATATATCATAAAAAACGCAGAGCGGGCCGATTTTTTTCGGCACCGCCCTGTGTCTTTGCAAATTATTTTTTCATGTTTTTATCTGCACGAAAAATAAGTTCTTTATCCTGTAACATAGTTTCCACAGAATACAACGCCATAGATGGAGTTTTCCCCTGTTTCACCACCGAAGCAACCAAAAGCTTTGTCAACATACGTGATATTCCGGTTTCTTCCATCAATTTCAGCGCCTGTTCCAATGTCTGCCCGGAGAATCCTGCCTGTTCCAATTTTTTGCGTTCTTTTTTGAAATCATTCATATCATATTCCCAAAACAACATCAGCTTGTTCGTCTGGTAGATGCGTGCTGCTCATTCAGGCAGAACAATAGAAGTTTTCAATCGCTGTACCTTTTCTAAGCTTTAAACGGTTTTACTCTTGCAGATCGGACAAAGTACCCATTCGCTTTTTATACGCTCTTTCGATGTTATTACAAAGCCCCCTCAAATCTTGCGCCAACTTCTTTCAGCCACTCTCGGATGGGAAAACGCTGTGTACGTATCTTCTACATCACCCATGCTCGATACAGCCGCTCACTTTTCCAAACTATTTCGATGCTTTGAAACGGGTTCCGCTTTTGGCAAGTTATCGATTTTGCACGGCTGACAGCATGGTTTGCTTGAGCCGCTCTTCAATTCCTGCTAACTCTACTTCCGCATTCTGACGGGCGGCGCGGCCCTCCTGCTGGATTTTGATGGTTTCTTCTATGGTGGAAATCAAATCAGCGTTGACCTTTTTCAGCGTTTCCAGATCCACGATGCCGCGTTCGGATTCTTTGGCTACATCCACGCTGTTCTGCTTCAGCAGTTCCGCGTTTTTGGTGAGCAGCGTATTGGTGGCGTCGGTTACGCTCCTCTGCATCTGCAACACGGTTTCCTGCCGGTGCAGACCCAGGGCAATGACAACCTGGCTTTTCCAAAGCGGGATGGTGCTGAGCACGGCCGTCTGGATCTTATCCACCAGCATTTTGTCGTTGTTCTGGATCAGGCGGATCTGCGGCGCCGTCTGGATGGCAATGGTCTTGCTGAGTTTCAGGTCGTGGATTTTCTTTTCAAAACGGTTCACCGTATCTTCAAAGTCCCGCACCGCCTGGGCGCTCATGGGATCGCCTTTGGCTGATGCCTCCGCATGGAGCTTTGGAAGGGTGGTTTCCCGCAATTCCTTCAACTTTTCCTCGCCGGCGGCAATATAGATCTGCAGCTCCTGGAAATATTCAAGATTCTTTTCATACAGCCCGTCGAACATGGTGACGTCCTTGAGCATCTGCATCCGCGCCTGTTCCAGTTCCTGCTCGATGCGGTCGATCTGTACCTCAAGCTTTTCATACCGCTGCATAAATTTTTTGATTGCACGGGAGGCGTTCTTCAGAAAAGGGATTTTGTCTAAAATGCCGTCGTCCAACTGGTCGACGCCTACATCCTTGACCTTCAAAACCAATTCCGACATCAGTTCCCCCACATAGCCGCTGTCCTTGCTGCGCACCTGCGCCAGGATATTGTCGGAAAAGCTGGAAATATTCCGCTGCGCTCCAATGCCGTACTGAAGCGCAGTCTGGGAATCCATCAGGTCGATGCTGTTTTTTAACTCTTCTACCCGCGCTCTCTGCGCCGGGGTCAATTCTTCTACCTGGGCGCGGACCGTCTCCACATCCACCGGCTCCTGTTTTTGCAGGGCGGTATTCTCTTTTCCCTGCATTAAAGTGTCCAAAGTGATTTCTTCTGCCATATCCTATTCATTCCTTCCTGCACTCTCTATGAGAGGGCCTTGATAATCCGATCCATGGTGGTGGCGTCGGGCATCGGCGCCACCTGGGTCAGTTCCTCTGCAATACCGGACACGCCGAAATGCTCTGCATCCGTTGGGGTGTCGTACACCCCTGTGCGGAACCCGTGCTTTTCCCAGGCAAGCCGCTGGATGTCCTCATCCAGCAGCGCATCAATCCCGGCGGTCCCCGCCTCGTCCAGCGCAATATACACATGGGAGGACCAGACAGTAGGCGTCGGGTACATCATCACGATATCCTCTTTTATCTGTTCCCAGGTATCCGGGTTCTCCGCCGCAAATTCCAGCAGCTGGTTTTCATAGCCGGCGATCAGGGGCTTGGCGCCCATGCCGGTTTTCAGGAACTGGTCGAACAGGTCAGAGGACGAGCTTTCCATATACCCCAGCTTCTGAAAGATGCTTTGAAGCCGGGGCAGGATTTCATCCAGATTGCTTTCGTCTGCCACGCCGCCGCAGAGGGTGTTGGCCAAAAGGCCGGCGAACATATTGCCGGAATTGGATTTAGTGGGATCGGTGGTGCCCACAGTGATGCTGCCGTAAAGCTGGGGAAGGCCGATATCCGCCCAAGCTGTCCCAGCTTCAATAGCCTCGGTCAGTTTGACCATATTTACTGTATACACGCCGTCGGTCTGCGAGGCGATTCCGCTGTCAACCAGCGCCTGCGCTACGGCACTGCGGGTATACAGGACAATGGGCGTATTCAGGATAATTTCGCTCTTCACCGGGTCGCCGTTGACCTGCTTATACAACTCCAGCGCCGTCTGGTTGGAAGGAAACAGGAAGTCCCGCCCTGTAGCGTCAGCGGTGATCATGTCGATGGAACCGGCTTTCGCATAGTCGATGACCAGCTTGTACCTGTCCCGCAGGATGTCCTGTACTTCCTCGTCTTCCAGCAGGCCGATTTTTTCGCCGCCCACATAACCGTTGATTTCGGCAACAGTCTGATTGTTGCTTATGAACACATAGGCGACAGCAGCTATGATAACGGCCGCTAAAATACCTAAACCAATAAGTTTTGTCTTCATTTCCCGCCCTCCATTTTCAAAGTGCTCTTCAAAAGTTCAATATCCGCCTCTACGTCCAGCAGTTCCCCCTGCATTAGATGGGTAAACTGCTTCTCAAAGGCTTTGTTCAGCACCGGCAGGGATTCGGCGGTTTTACAAAGGATTTCCATAACCTCCTCCGAATGGAGTCCCGTATTTTGAAAATCCACATAACGTGCCAAAAGCTTGGCAGCCGTATCCAGGTAATAGGTAAAGAAACGGCGTGCAAGCTTGATTTTGTCCGGGTTTTCCTTGAGATAAGCAAGGATTCTTGTCCCGGTGGCGTACAAAGCCTGCGCATTATGTTGCACGGCAGGATCCGCGATGGCCTTCACCGCTTTGTCAATGTCCGCCAGGTCTGCCTGGGCATCATCCAGAAGCTTCTGGATCTCCTCGCCGCCGGGCATGAATTCCACATCAATCCCCGCAATTTTCCGGCTGGGCTTAAGCAGGAAGAACAACCCGAAGTATATGCCGACGCAAAGCAGGATACAGACAATCAGGTTCCAGTGGAGGAATAGGAATAATAATAAAAACAGGACAGCCGCAATCAGGGTGGAAACTGTCATTCGCGGGGTATCTTTCATCAGTTATACCCCTTTACGCTCCGGAAAGCCTCCGTCAGGTTCTCCCGGCCGTCGAATACCCGGGCATTGGTATACTGCGCCAATTCCTCCAGCTGGGTTTCGTCGGCATCCCCGAACATGATGGAAAAGACCGGAACCTCGGTCCCAAGTTCCTCATAAGCGTCCTCAAAATCATAAAGGGAACCGCCGGACTGCCCGTCGGTCAGCAGGATAATAGTGGGAGTATACTGGGATAGATCGTATTCCTTAAGCATTTCGATTCCCCGCACAGCAGCCGTGTACATATCTGTACCGCCGCCTACCTCCTGATTTTTCACTTTATCATAGAGCGCCTCCAGTTCGCCGCCGTTGCCTTCCGCCGTATAGGTATTGATTACGCCGTCGTTAAAAGGAATCAGGATGTTTACTTCATTTTCCGATGCCTGTAGGAAATTTTTCTGGGCGTTCTCCTGAATCAGCAACTGCTCCATTGCCTGGACCAGCTGTTCGTTGCCTGTACCGCTCATGCTGCCGGAGTAATCCAGACAGTACACGGTAAGAGAAGGCTTGCGGAAATCGGTTTGATATAAGTTCAGGCACTCAAACAGAACATCGGAAGCCGGCATTTTGATCGGCGACAGCACCCGGTCGGGCTGCAGGCCCCAGTCGGAGCGAAATACTTCCTTGTTTTCCTCGGAAACGCCGATATAGCCCGAACGGCGGCCGGTGCGCTGGATCTCATCCTGCGTGTCCTCCGACAGCAGATATTCCTGCAGCTTCAAAAACAACTCTTCCTGCTTATCGTCGCCTTTATCCACATATCCCAGCGGGGAATCTGCAATAGACAGCCCGTCATAGGGATATACCGCATACAGCGGCTCTTCTCCGCGCGCCTCCAGTTCTTTGTTGGCCTGGATAATCAGGCACTCGTAGTTGACCATGGCGTCGTAATTGCCTTCCAAAAACATATCCTTGAGCCAGTCGGAGCTGCCGGAGGAACGGTCCACACCCGAAAGCAGTTCCTTCATCTGGGTTTTCAGGCTTTCATTCTGCAAATCCTCTTCTGTGATGACCTCCGGGTTACCCAGAAGGGCGTACAGAAAACCGATGTACGCGCTGGCGCCGGAATTTGACTGGGTAGCGCTGGTCATGCAGAAGCGGAGTTCCCCGCTTTGGATCGCCTGAAGCAGGTCGTTGACCGATACTTCGCACCCTACAAACCCCAGCTCCTCCGCCAGGCTTTTGCGGATGCCGAATACCACCGGCGTGATGGATATCGACTCAGCGTGCTTGACCCGGTGCTCCGTATCTCCTACCGTCAGCCACAGGCTGCTGGCCGGCCACACGGCGTCATAGGGGATTTCCTCTTCTCCCAGCAGGCGCATGATATCCAGAGACCCCTGGTAGGTCATTTCGATACGTATATTTTCCTGCTTCGCAAACTTCTCCAGAATCGGCTCCAATTCTGCGTTTTCCGATCCGGAAATGATGCGCAGCACCGAGCTGCCATTGCCTAAAACCGTGTCCGCTTCACCGCTGTCTGTGTCTCCAAAATCACAGCCGCCAAATATGGTTAATATAACGGACAGCATAAGCAGCAAAGCAATGGAACGCTTGATTTGTCTCATAAACAGATCCCCTCCCGGCTGATTCTCTCGATATCAATAAAGGGCTTACACTGATCCCATTTTGAAGATAGTACAGTTTTATCTTACTTTAACTCTGTAAATGTATCTACCACAGCAACATAAAGCCTGTGTAAAATTTGTGTTATATCTTTATTGCCACTTTAGCCTTCGGATATATTTTTTCGGATAAGCTCTGCTGAAATCATGGAGAAATAAATACGAAAGGAGAAGGCCGTGAATTACGTTTTATTGCCGAAGGTCTGGATGCTTAGAAAACAAATGCGGGACAGCATAGCAGGGTTACCATGCTGTCCCGTGAATTACTGTCTTCCAGGTGCGCAAGCAACCAGATTTCCTGTCCGCGCAGCTAAAGAACTTAAAGCTATTTAGCGGTGCCTTTCCGCTTGAAGAGGGTTAGAATCACGAGAATTCCACTCGCCGCGAAAACAAGCAGCCAGACGGCTATATTGGCGGCATCCCCCGTTTCCGGAACTTCTGATGGAGTCTCGCCATCCGGATTTTCCGATTCGCCGGGCTTTTCAGTATCATCAGGTGTCTCGGTGTCTCCAGGCTGCTCGGTATCCCCTGGTTCTTCAGACGGCTCTTTGATGAATTCAGCCAATATTTGTATATCTCCCGTAATGTAAGCCCCATATATCATAAGCTCACCGGTAACGGCATTATAGCTGTATCCCTCGGAGGGGAGTTCTGCGCCACCCACCGTGACCTTTACCGTCTCGGGAAGGGCATATCCATCCGCAGGCTTCAGGGTCGCCGCGTAGTCTTTGCCCCCTTCCGCCTTGAGCACACCGTCTGCCGCGCCATTGGTAAGGGCGAATATTACATCATAGCTCTCAGATACAGGGGATTGTTCTTCTGCCTTGATTTCGGAGCGGTCACGCACCCGCAGACGGTTACCTTCGGCATCATGGGATACAAACCCAACCGCACTGATGGTTGCGCCTTCTTTCACGAATCCTTCCAATTCCGGAGAAGCATCGTCCGAGTAGTCAATATAGCCGTCAATAAATACCCGGCAGCTTTGGCCGCTTTCATCCTGAAGCTCTATGCTCTCCACAATCCCGTTCGCCAGCTTCACGCTCTGAACGACACCTTCCACACGGACCAGCTTACCGAAATTGGCTTCGTAATCGTCAGCTTCCTTGGTAGTTGCGTCGCTAATGATAACTTCCCTGCTTCCTTCCAGGACAGTCACATTGATGGCGGACAGCTGTTTATCCCCGATATATTCGCTGATGGAGCCGGTGATCATCACCTGGTCGCCGCGACGGATGTTATTGTCATCAATCGGGAATACATTGATGCCGTTGCCGGCGTCATCCTGGATATAGATGGTGTTGAAGAAAGCGTTCCCTGTTTCTGCCGTACCGTTTGCAACCGTGCCGACCACGGTGAATACCTGTCCGTCCGTTCCGGCGCGTGCCTCCTCGATCGTGCTTATGACAGGCTCTTTTTTCACCATATTCAAGATATTCTGTGCAATAATGCCGTTGGAATAGCTCACCTGATCCTCGGCGGCTACTTCGAAATTGGAGCAAAACACCGTACCGGAGAGGAACACGCGCCCTTTCCCGACAGCCTCCGTGGCCATGGCAACGACATCGTCCTTCTGCACGACGGCGCTTTCCGGATCGTAGGGATCGGAGTAACTCAGCACAGGCTTGCTATGTCCCTGGGCGGGATTTTTACTGTTGATGGAATAGGTTGTATTGTGCCCGTATACGATAGCTTCCCCATTTCCGACGGCGACAGAACATCCGGAGTAGGAGCTGTAGCGCAGGCCGGAATCCACCACGCCTTTCAGCACCTCCTGCACCACCGGATCCGTACTGCCGGTGTTGAAGTCGTCAAAGTACAGCCGGTATGGCTGCCCGCCGTTGTCATCCTGATCGATCAATTCATCGTCGTTGACCCGCATGGTGGCGCCGATGGCTTCCAGCAGCTTATTTACCTGCTCATAGGTGGTATACGGCGAGCCGCTGTTGGCGTCCTGATAGTCTGCAAGACCGCAGACGATGACTGTGCCGCCTCCCTGCACATAATCCCGGACAAGATTTACAAATTCTTCCTCAAAAACGCTGACCTTCGCTTCCCCGGTATAATCGCTGGTGTATTTGAGCGGGGCGGAAATAACAAACAGGGAAACATCGCTTAACGTTTCGGCCGTTATAGTTTCTCCCGGCTGCGCGATTTTTACCTGGATATTGTCTGCCGTCCCCATATTGATGAAGTTGGTCATGTTGCCGGAGTAATATCCGTTTACATAATCGTTGTAATGGGTACCGTCGATCAGCACCTTGGTAGCGATGGCCGGGTCGGACACGCTGAGCTTCAGCACATCGGTAAAGGTAAACTCTTCGCCGTTAATTATCGCTTTCATCTGGACATTGATATTGAAACCGCCCGCCTGATCCGCCATATAGGGGAATTCGTAGGAATACGAGGTTCTGGGCGCCACCACACCGTTGCTGCCGATGGAAGAAACATCCGCCGTGTGGAACGGTTCCGCCTGCCCTTCCATCGTATAGGTCAGGGAGGTAACCTGCATATTGTCGCTGAGATTGTTGTAAATCTGGCTGGAAATGCTGATCTCATCCCCTTTGATGGGAAGAGCTACGTTGCTGGATGTTTTGGAAACGCCGGCATTCAGGCTTTCGCCTACCCACACAGGAGCCGTTACGGCGATGTTCTTATCCGCCTGGGTAATCCGCAGGTAGTAATATCCATAGGTTGCCGGGAGGTTATCAAAGGAAATGTCCGCAGATCCCCCTTCAAAGGTCTGCTCCGCCAGGGTCTGGCCGCCGTTGACGATCACTTCCACCTTCGTGCTGCCGGCAGTATCAGTGGGATCGCTGATAGAAACTTCAATATTGACAGCTTCCTGGTCGTCCAGGATCGAGCCCATGGCGTTGCCGTTCAGCGAGTACAGGATGGAAAGGTCGTTGTCCTCAGTGGCATAAACGCGGTAGTTCTTCATCGCGTCATAGATGGCTTCTTCGCTTAAATCGGTGGCCAGCACGACGCTGCGGGCGGTATTGGAGTCTCCCCAGTTACCTTTATGGTTATCCTGGTTATTGGTGGGAGCTACATGCCAGCCCTTATCCAAAGCGCGGGTGTAGTAGCTGTAGGAGGGGAAATACCCGCTGCTGCCGATCGCACCCTCGCCGTTTCCGACTTCGATCAGGGTAATCTGGTTGTCCACTACCGGGTCGTACAGGGAGAAATCCATAAAATCGCCGAAGGTGTCGCCCGGATGGTTGAATTGGGAGATCGTTTCAGGGTTTTCATTCAAGGTGTCAAAATACGCCTGGAGCACATCATAATTGTCGCCTTTCTTGTAAGGCGCGTAATTGCGGCTCTCAAATCCATCCGAATTAAAGGTGTTGATATGTCCCGGAGCGCCGCCGGACCAGGTCATCTCAAATCCATATAAGCCAACAAATGTGCCGTTTTCGCGTTCCGTGATATTTCTGGCCCCGGAACGCCCTTCTTCCCACTCCTTGCTCAGCTCTTCGGCATTCTTGGAGTCCAGATGGACATTCGCATCGTTGTCGAACGAATTGGAATGGTCGGTAAGCGCCAGGAAGTCCAGATTATCCACCTTGGAAGCGTGGTCAAAGGCCTGCTCCACCGTACCGGTACCGTCGGAAAGATTGGTATGCGCATGGAGCTGGCCGAAATACAGCGTGTAATCGCCCAGATCCATCGGCGCTTTGTAGGTAAAGGTCACAACTTCGCCGGTCTGAGCCTCTTCCACGCCTGCAGCGGGAATATCGGCAACCGCTTTGATAATAACCGGCTTATCCGTTTCAGGGGTTTTCTCAATCTCGATGGGAGCCGTATATTTCTGGCTCACATTTGTTACGTCCGGATCCGCCGGCTCTGTGCCGTCTGTGGACATGGTATAGTAGATTTCCGCCCCGTCTGCGGCAGTCAGGACAATCGTCTGTCCTGCTTCCACGCTGGCGCCGCTCTTGGGAGAGGCCTCCACTTCCAGCCCTTCGACTGCGGGTTCTTCCGGATCTACCGGCATGCTCTCTACTTTATAGAACTTGAGTTTAAACTGCCCGTCGGTTGCGAAGCTGCCCTTATCATAGGTGCTCCAGTTACTGAACTGGGCGTGCCACTCCATATAGTTACCGCGTCCGGTATTCTTAATGTTATAGGTGCCGTCGTCCAAAGCGATGACTTTCCAGTCGTCGTGGACAGCCCCCAGATCCATGCTGGCATAGCTATCTCCCAGGCCGATGTTCTTACCGCCCTGCTGGAAGCTGTAGGTGCCGTCGTCATTGGCAACGACCGTCCAGATGTCTGCATCGGTGTAACCGGTCACAGCGCCGTCAGGACCAATGGTAATGTCTGTTCCCACATTGTAAAAACCGGCCTTTTCCGATGAAAGCGCCTTGTTGTATTCCGGCGCATAGATAACCACCTGATCGCCGTCTTTGATGGGAGCTCCCGGCTCAGGCGTTACTGCACCTTCTGGAGCATAGTAGAACTGGAAGGTATAGATCGCTTCATTCGCATATGAATTCTTTCCATACGTGGTAAAATTGCTGTTGTAATACTCGATGTACTGCGGATTTCCATTGTACTGGGCCGCCGTATTTTTAATAAAACTTCCATTATCCGCATCTTCCAGCGTCCACTGGCTGTACTGACCCGCTTCAGATTCCAGCGTCAGGGAGTTCCCTGTCGCTCCGCTGGTCAGATACTTATCCTCAGCTTTAAAACGGAAGGTTTCCCCATTTTCTGTCTCAACGGTGAAAACTACGTTTTCCGCATCCGTAGAAAGGATCCCGTCTGTGACAGAAGCATTTGCGGCCGCAAGCCTGTTTCCGCTGGCCTGTGTGGAAACCGCCTTCTTAGATGAGGGAAGATAGATCACAACCTCATCTCCGTCCTTCAGCTCTGTGACAAGGCTTCCCGCCTCAGGCCCCTGAACCGTATACTGAAGCGTCTGCACCGCGCTGTACGCGCCTTCCAGAACCGCCACCGCTTTCAGAGTACAAGCTTCCGTAATAACCGGCTTATTGTCAGCAGAATACAGCTTGCGGGCCGTATTGTTTGCATCCGCCGGATCACTGCCGTCCAACGTGTAATAAATCTGCGCATTCGGCGTTGCCGTGCTCAAGGTGATTTCGGCGCCCGAAGCTACCACTCCTGCCGCCGGGTCGGCTAACGGGGCTGCGACCGTCTGTTCGCCCGAACCGCTCTCTGTGAGCTTATACAGGGTGAACTGATAGGGATACCCGTTTGGATTTCCGGTTGCGGTTGCTTTTTTATAACCACGGAATTTATTCTGAGAGCTCTTGTTACTGGCTAAAACGACCGTATCGTCTTCCGTCCCGGAAAAGACAAACTTGCCGTTTTCCACGCTCCATGCCCAATCGTATTGGCCTATTTCGATGCCGTTATTGTTTCCGCCTTTCGGCGCAATGTAGTTTCCATCGCTGAGCTTGATTTTGACGGAACTATCCGCCACTTCAAGATCCACTACCATCCCGGCATCCGGATCGGTTATGACGTTGCCCTCGGGGGTAACCTTTACCGCGGAGACCCAGGTGCCATCTATCGGGCCGACGGCATAGCCGGTATCTACTGCCATCACATATTTACCGGTTTCAAACTCTGCTGCATCCGAGATCTTCTGATAGGTTTCCGTTCCCGCCGCAAACACGGCTGTGGGTACGACGGAAACCAGCAGCAGAATCGTCAGAAATGCCGACAAGACTCTTTGCAGGCTCTTCTTTCTCTTCATACCTGTTCTTATCCTCCTTTAAAATCTTGGTTTATGCTTGTTTATATATCATGAAACGCGCTTTCCCCGCGCCATAAGACGGGCGCTGATGAAAGCGACGATCGGTACGGTAAGAAGGATCCCCAAGGCCCCCGCAACGCTTTGTATGATCTCGATGCAGATATAATCGGTGTTGATCAGCTGGATAAAGGGGATGTTGTAAGTCTGAACCAAAATCAGCATATTCAGCGAAGATCCGGCAAAAGCGAGGATCAGAGTGTTCGCCATGGTCCCCATCGCATCCCGGCCAATATGCATACCCGAACGGAATAAACCCCTGCCCGGCAGCGACGGATTCTGTTCGTGAAGCTCCCAGATGGAGGAGGCGATTCCCAAAGCTACATCCATCACTGCGCCGAGAGCAGAAATGAGGACGCCGCATACCAGCAGGCCGCTGATTTTCATGCCCTTATCAGCGCCATAGAGTAGAAGGTTCTCCGCCTCCGGCATGTTGAATCCATTCATAGGGGTGATATTTCCCACCAGCGCCGCAATCCCCCCTGCTACCACAACACCGATGACACACCCCAGCACGGAACAGAGTGTCTTTTGGGACAATCCATTGAGCAAAACGAGAGCCCCTGCCGCTGTTACAGCGACAATACCGACTGTTGCAGCGATAGCCGGAATACCCCGGATGAGACAGGGGATGAGAACGAACCATATACTTGCCAGAGTAAACAGCAGGCCAAGAAGCGCACCCAGCCCCTTTTTCCCACCAAGTACCGCCAGAAGGATAAAGAAGATCAGCACAAAAACGCCCAGAACAATCCCACGGTCATAGTTAAACAGAGAAGCGTAATAGTTGCCATCTTCGTCGGTCATAATCCGTACAATGATTTGATCCCCTTTTTCCACGTCCACATTAAACAAGGCGCTCATGTTGTTCGTCAGACTCATGATTTCGCCTTTATGCGTACCAGTTAGAATGCGGATTTCCAGTTCCTGCGTTCCCACGCGCCGGCCTTCCGCATCCTCATAATCCGGGACCGCACCATCCTCTAAAACAGCTGTAACGCTGGCCTTTTCGTACGCCATTTGGCTGGCACTTGTAGGGACCTCGCCTTCTACGGGTTGATTCAGCCAAACGGCGCAACCGATCAGCCCGCCTAAAATGACAATTCCTACAAGCAGGCCGGCGAGATTCTTACGCTCTTTCATCCAGCTTCCTAAAGCATTTATGCTGCTCTCCAGTTTCCCATACAGCTTTTTCAGCATATGGATAGATCCCCTCCGATAAGTATCTTGGAACTTGAATTTCATACTAAGATTTCTGTTTAAAAGTCATGTTACAGTATCGTTAGATGGGAATAAGATTTTCATAACAGATACTACATGCGGTTATATTTTAAAATACTAGCCGTGCTTTTTTCCACCTCACCCACGTAAAATACCAGTAAAACTTTGGGCGTATAAAAATATAACTATATTAAATTTTCTTTAGACAAGAAGCCCTGTGCCCATAATGCAACAGCCGGTTCCCGGTAGGATTGCCTTGAAATTCGTCATCCCACTGGAAACCGGCTATTTTGCCGTTGCAAATAAAATATTTGAACTGTACCCCATTTGGCAGGCAGTATGGTATATTGAATATTTGCTTCTCTGCCTCGTCTTTTTGGGAAAATGGAATAAAGGCACCTAATACTAACGGTTATCGATACCAACATAACATCTCTGTATTAAAGGTTCTATCATACTTCTGCTGATATCGTATAAAAACAGATTAGTCTACGGCCTTTATCTCAATTTTACAAAGTCTTAACCAAACAAAGGTAGAGTCTTAATCCAAACTATAGTATTATAAATATGTATATCAAATTACAGGACGGTGCTATGCAGGACTTTTTCCTAACTGCTCTTGGCCTGCTTTTTATTAATATAGAGGTTGGATATGAAAGACATCATCCTTTACGGCAGCCAATATGGCAGCACATACCGGTATGCGCAAAAGTTGTCCGAACAAACCGGCATTCCCGCAGTCAGTTACAAAGACGCACCGGCTCTTTCGGACAAAAAAATAATCGTTTATCTGGGCGGCCTGTATGCCGGGGGTGTCCTGGGCCTTGCGAAAACCCTGCGGGGCTTTTCTCTTCGGGATGGGCAAAAGCTGCTTATCGTTACCGTAGGGCTGGCCGACCCCAACGAACCGGAAAACCAGAACAACATTCGCGCTTCTCTGCAAAGGCAACTCCCCGCCAGATTGCTTGACCGGGCGAAGGTTTTTCATCTTCGCGGCGGGATCGATTACCAAAAGCTCTCGTTCGGTCACCGGACGATGATGAAGCTGCTGTACCAATCTCTGCGCCGGACTCCCCTTGAAAAACAAACGGCGGAAGACCGGGCGCTCATAGAGACCTATGGAAAGCAGGTAGATTTTACAGACTTCGGCGTACTGGAACCGATTATTTGGGAAATCCAGAGGGAAACAAAATGAACAAGACAATGAAAAACATCCTGAAAATTTTTCTGGTCGGCCTTGCCACCACCGTCGTCCGCATCATTGGGCAGCTTTCCATCCCGGCTGGCAAGCAAACGGTCCTGGCACCCAGTATTTTCGCACAAAACGGTACCATGCCGCTGGCTTTTACTGTTTACGGTGTTTTTGCTTACTCCCTGATTGCCGCGTTGTTCCTGCTCATCCGGACGAGAATGAGCGGAAATCGTATTTTGCAGGGACTGAAGTACGGCCTTTCCTGCTGCGTCGTATGGATTGTTTATCTTTTAGAGCCACTGCCGCATGTGGCGCCTCTGGACCGGATTACCTACCCGATAGCTGACAGCTTGGCGCTGATCGTTATGGGGCTGCTGCTGGGATGGCTGTTTGGGAATCCCGCACAGCAGGCAGATAAAGCGAATCTGCCCTTTTCTGGCCTTCCGGCACTGGGCTGTCACCGGATGTTTTCTGGCCGGACGGATGCTACAATATCTCTTCCTTGACATTTACTCTTCCTTTGATGAGAAGCCATTGGAAACAGTGCTGTGGTGTCTGTTGACAGGTATTGCAACCTCCTGCGTGATGGTATGGCTGAGTCGGTATGTGGACAGCTGCGGCCGGATAAAGCGGGCGCTCATCTTGGGCGGCCTGCTGTTTGGAGTGAATTTAGTTCTCTTTAACTTCTTTATGCCGCTGGTGTTTGCCGCCGACATTCCCGACCTAATCCTTCGCAGCTTCATCGATATCCTGGCGGTAACGGTCGGATGTTTGTCATTTTCAAATCAAGAAAATGCAAATCCAGCAGACTGGGGGTAAGGACAATGCAGGAAAAGCGAAGCATGCGATTTGGAAAATGGCTGCTGAAAGCTATCGTATCCTATGCGGTATTTATTGCCGCCGGCCTGCTGCTCTCCTTTGTACCGGCCAGGCGGCTTGGATTATCCGAAGAAATGTTTTTGAATTTGCGGATGTTCTTCATGCTGTTCGGGCCGGTTTACCTGACACTCTTTGCAAAAATTATTCTTACTTTCATCGCTGCGGCAAAACGCCGGGAACCGGACGTCGCCGAGAGAAGCCAGGGAATCCTGTTCGCTGTCACCGCCCTGCTGCTGTTTGCCAATCTGTCCAACGCACAAACGGTTTCCGACCTTGCGTCCGGAACTATCCAAGGCAAAGGACTGCGGAACCTTGAAAGAAGCAAACGGTATTCCCTGAAGGGAAAGCGGTTTCTGAACGTCTTTCTGCCGGTGGGCTTCTACCTGCTGATTTTGGAGCTGCTGACACTGCTGGTCTGTATCGTCACCTTTGCCCCATTGCCAAGAGCTGCAAGCAACGCATTCATTTTTACGATTGCCCTGACCGCCTTACTTTTTCTCCTGCCTCCCCTCATTCTTTCTTTTATCTCCGGTTATCAGGGAGACAAGGCAAAGCACGAAAATAAGCGAGCACAGGAAAAGCAGAAGGCCGTCCAGTCAGATGTTCTGGTGCTGGAAACCGATCCGATTCGCCGGAAACGATATCTCCGGCTGCCGAAGATACTGGCTCTGCTGATCTGCCCCGGCGTTTGCCTAACTTCGGGATTTGTGCTTGCTCTCACCAAGAACTCTCAGGAACTTTTATCCGTCCGGTTGCTGAGGACGCCGTTTTTGGCGTTGATGGCCGCTGCTGTTTTTTTGTTTATTCCTCTGTTGATGTATTGGGCCAACTGCTCCGGCACCTCCTTAGTTCAGCGGGTTTATCTTACACAGAACCAGCTATACTATACCGGATACAGCGGCAGCATGGAAGAGCGGGTAGAATTCACCTTCACCCTACTCCGGCTGGAGAGCTATCATATTGGCAGGCGTTCCATTCGTATCCACGGTCAGTTTACCAAAAAGACTAGGGACGCCTATGGCTCCAGCCAGAAAAAACCATTCACCAAAACATTGTGGCTTCCCCGTACTTTCCCCATAGATCAGGAACAGGCCCTGCTATACTTTTTGCAGAATCAGGCGGCAGAAAATGTCTCTTGAGCCCCCTCGCCCTATTTTCGGCGGCTGAGGCTTGTCCCTGAAAAACGATATCCCTTAGATAAGGAAAAGAAAGAAAAAGGTGAACAGGAGGTGAATTCGATGTACAAAACGATGGTAGTCAAATATTCTCCCAAGGCCAAGGAAATGGCCGCCAAAATAGAGGAAACGGCCAACAAAATGGAACAGGAAGGATTTGAACTTGTGTCCTGCTCCATCACGCCCTCTTCCAAAGGCATCCTGGTATTCAGAAAACCCGGAGAACCGGAGCCGGAAAAGTGAGTCTTTCCCGTTGTAAAGTGCAAAAGCACTTAGAACGCTCCGGTTCTAAGTGCTTTTTCCTGTTATGTCTCTCAACGCCGCATCCTGCCGTTCCTTTGATTCCTCCAAGTCCTTGAAATCTCCCAGGTCGGTCAGCCGAACCCCGGAAGCGTCAATCTTGGCGTCCGGGTTTTCCATCTGGCCCCGGATGGTAGCGGGAATTTCACCGTCCAGCTGACCGCGTATATTCTCGGCCCGCGGCAGACAGACCTGTTCCAGCGTATCCACCGCCAGCTGGTGGTCTTCATAGGAACAAAACGCCGTTGGGTCCTTCTGCACATAGGGCGCAATCAGCTTTTCCGTCTGCTGGAGGGTGGCCACAAACCGGCCGCTTTCAAAATATTCCGAAAGGAGTTCGTCGAAATAGGCGTGATAGCGGGCGAAGTATTCGTCGTGCTTCATCAGGTTGTGGTAAAGCGGCCGATTCAGCATAACCTCACCTTCCGCCGGGGTATTAATGGGGTAGTTGATGAGGATATTGGGATCTTTGATAGGGTTGGTCATCCCCAGGGCATAGGTGCCGAAGGCCAGGTTATAATCCCAGGGCAGGATGCTGAGGATTCCGTTTTCCTCATACAAAAAGTAATTGTGCCCGGTATGCCCCAGATAGCTGTCCCAATTCATCACAAAAACCTGCACGGTGAAATACCGGAGCACCTCGTCCACGTTGACGGCGGTTTCCAGGTTTTCACCGGTAGACAGGGTTTTCAGCGCCTCGATCACCCGCTCCTGATCGACTTGCGACGTTTTAAACTTGGCGTTTTCAAAGATGCCGGGATAGCTGTCCGGGTTATCGTCGATATATCGCAACGCCACGTCGGCGTTTTCCGCGTTCAGGGAACGGTAATCCGGCTTGTACAGCTTCCCGTAATCATTCCCGAAATTCCGGCGGGCAAAGGCTTCCTCCGGCTCCTCAACCGCCAGAAACAGTCCCCAGTCCTCTCCATTGACCGTCACCCAGGTATAGCTGCAAAGGGGTGTAGGCACCCCCATAAACGCCATCATATCGTAGGCCATGTAGGTTTTCAGATAGCTGTTGTCCTGAAAGGAAGCGTCCAGGGAAAATTTGTCCAGCCCATAATAATTCCCGCCGTCCAGAAACTGGTCGAATTCCAGCTTGAGGCTGTAGCGCGACAGCCCGTATTCCTCCGTCAGCCGCAGGGAATTGTTGCCCTTTGCCCGCAACCCAACATTATGGAACTCCTCTCCGTCGATTTCGACGGTGCAGGCTTCATATTCTTCACTTTCAGCGTTCTCGATAAAAGCGCCCCAGTCCGCAATTTGGATATCAATGGTGTGCACCCGGCTGTCATCAAACAGCCGGGTCGCATATCCCGGGGTGGCGCTGGCCTTGGGGATCCCCAGCTGTTCTCCGAACATCAGCAATATTGTCAGCAGGGCGGCCAAAACCGCCGCACCGATGCAGATCCAGTCGATATACTTATGCTTTACCATCGCCTTATCCCATATAGTCGCCGTTGTAAGAGACCAGCACTACCCGGGACACACCCGGCATAGCCTCCAGCTCGTTAACAAAGGCGCTGCTGTCCTCTTTCAGGCGGACTTCATAGTTGAGTTCCACACAGCCGCCGTCCACGCTTTTGCTCTTGAGATTCAGCCGCCTGACCTGAGATTTCACGAAAGCCCGGGTCTGCTCTTCTATTTCGCTGCTTTCGCAGTGCACCACCAGAATATACGGGGAATCCGCCGTTTTCTTTTTGGAAAAGGCAAAGAGGACTGCCCCAATAAAGATGCTGCCGAATACCGCCAGCGGGATCAGGCCCGCCGCCAGCACAATGCCCACCGCAATGGCCCAGAACAGGAAAGCGATATCCATGGGCTCCTTGATAGCCGTGCGGAACCGGACGATGGACAAAGCGCCCACCATGCCCAGAGACAGCACGATGTTGCTCACCACCGTCATAATCAGCAGGGTGGTAATAAGCGACAGCGCAATCAGCGTCACGCCGAAGCTGGCCGAATACATCACGCCGCTGTAGCTCTTTTTATAGATGAAAAAGATAAACAATCCCAGCAGGAAGGCCAGAACCATGGAAATCGCCATGTCCAGTATAGAGATGCTGGCGATATTCTCTAAAAAGCTGGATTTGAAAATATCCTGAAAGGTCATAAGGCCCTTCCTCCTCAGATAATTTTAATCGAACCGCCGGCACAGGGCGTATTTGGAACAGGCCGCCGCCTGCCTTCCGGGTACCTGCGCCGCCATGCGGACAAGTTCCGGCAAAAACGCATCGTATTTCACTTCCAGCACCGTGCCAGGCTCCATTGTGCGCATGTAGAAAATTTCCGGATTCAAGAAATCCACACAGCCAAGCCCGGTGCGGATATCCCGATCTAACGTGATCCGCACATTGCCGGGCGCATAGAGAAAAGCCTCCCGGTCGTAACGGACGATGGTCTTCGGCCACAGACCTTTCCCTTTGATTTTGCTGTAAAGCTCGATGAAAAGCGGCTCGCCGGAATCCAGCAGGAACTCATAACTGCCGGAAAGCAGCCTCTCTGCCTGCTCCCGCGTCATCCGGGCGCTGCGTTTGCCACACAGGCCGCCTATCTTGTACTTCTTTTCCAGCCGGAGAAAGGAGGTATCCGTCCCGTAATACCGCAGGCGGAATTTTTCCCGCCGGTTGACCCCGTCGATCTTCTCCCGCAGGGCGCTGTCATAGGGTGTGTCAAAGTACAGGCTGGTGACCCGGTATGTACCGTCCGGCCCGGCGTTTTTGTCGTGGGGAAACAGCTTTTTGAGCCTTTGGGAAAGCACCAGATCCTCCCGCAGGTTGATCTGGTGCTTCAGTTCATGCCGCAAGGGGAGCTCATTCTCCCGCTTAATCGTCATAATCAGAATCCCCGTCGTCCCAATCATCGTCGGCTTCCCGGTCGTAATCGCTGCCGCCGTCGTCGTAATTGGTATCACCGTAATTTGTATTGCCGTAATCGGTGGTGCCGTGATCATCATAGTTGGTATCGTTGTAATCGGTGACGCCGTCGTTGTTCGGACCGTAGTCGGTATCGTTGTAGTCGGTCACGCCGTCGTTGTTGGGGCCGTAGTCGGTGTCGTTGTAGTCGGTGACGCCATCGTTGTTCGGGCCATAGTCGGTGTCGTTATAGTCGGTGACGCCATCGTTGTTGGGACCGTAGTCGGTGTCGTTGTAATCGGTCACGCCGTCATTATTCGGGCCGTAATCGGTATCGTTGTAATTGGTGGAACCGCTGCCGGTGGTCTTATGCTCCGCCTTGACAACCTTGCCGGTGACCGCGTGAATGTCATACTCGTACTCGTTCCCGTTCGCCATGAACTCCAGCTCAAAAATCGGGGTTCCGTCATCGTGATCGAATTCCTTATCGTCAAATACCGCATCCGCTGCATTGACATTCGCTTGGGTCAGGGCAATTTCCTGTGCTTTTTCCAGTGTGATGTAGGGGGACGGCTTGCCGTCTTTGGCATAGGCGGGATCATAGTCATCGTCGTCAATGGTCACGATGCCGGAGGAAAGCTCCAATCCCTTGACCGCTTCCTGTGTACTGACGCTCATATCCGCCAGGAAATCGTCGCGTGGAAGCACCGAACCGGGTTCCAGCTGCAGGACGATGTTCTTTTTGTTGCCGTCGATGTCATCCACAAAGTAACCCGCTTCGTTGATCTCAACAATCAGATCCCGCAGGACGGTCTTGCAGTCTTTTCCGATATAATCCGGATAGGCCTCCACAATGCCCTTGCCATCATCGTTCCGGCCGGTCAGGGCGGTGACCTTGCCATCCCTGTCGTATTCGATCTGAATTTCCGGATTGACGCTCAAGGTGAGAACACCGGTTTCTTTCAGCGCCGTTCCCTCCTGTGCCGGCGCTCCGCATCCGGTCAGAAGGACTGCAGCCGCTACAGCCAGGGAAGAGACCGCTGCAAAAAGTTTTCTTCTCAATTTCATATGACTTGCTCCTTTCGGTTTCCGTTTGTTTGTGGCTTTTGTTTTGCCTTACACTCATAGATTACGGAAACGGGTTTTCAAAACCGGGGTAAGCCGGAAAAATTTTTGAAAAATTCAATCGTCATCGTCCGGATCGTTGTCATCGTCTGAATCATCATCCGAATCATCGTCGTCATAGCCGCTGTCGCCGTCGTTGTCGTCATCGTTGTGATCCGGATCATAATCGGTGTCCCCGTCCGTATAATCCGTGACCCCATCGCTGCCGGGACCATAGTCCGTATCCGCAGGCGGCATACTGGTGGAAGGCGGTGTATAGTCGGTGACGCCATCGTTATCCGGGCCGTAATCGGTATCATCATAATCGGTGGCGTTGGAAGAGGTCGGAGGCACAACCACGGGGTGAGACGGCTCGGACGGGGAAGGCGAGGTTGGCTCCGGCTGAGAAGAACTCGGCTGAGAGGGGGTCGAAGATGAGCTGTTTTCCGGGCTTTCCTGACCCTGTCCGTCTTGATGGTTCATAATTTCTATTGTAATGGTAATCCGTCCGTCCAAATGCTCTGTTACTTTGGTGCGCAACTCCGTCCCATACTCCTGGAACAGGGCTTCGTCCGGGGAATCAATGGAGAAGGAAACCCGGCCGCCCTCCGACAGGAACCCCATTTCAATGGCCCGGTCGATCAGCTCGTCGGCAACCGTTATCTTGTCTTTCCCCTTGCCGTCATAGCCCTCCAGCAGCGTTTCCCCGTCTTCATTTGTCCCCATGAGTCCTACAACCGTGCCCTGCCGGTTCAGATCCATCTGCACCTCCGGGTTGATGGTCAGATATATGGACGAATAGGGCTGGATATAGTTCTGGTAATAGCCGATGCCAAAGAACAGCAGGAAGCAGGCCGCGATTGCCGCAATGCCGCTGCTGATCCACCGGACGGTATGCCGCTGTCTTTCCGGCGTTTCTTTCATCAGCACCGGGTCATACACCGTCTGCCCGATTTCGTATTGCAGATTAGCCGCTTTCAAAAAGCGTCCTTCTTCATCCAGAAGAACCGCGTAGCCGGGGTGGCATTCCATAACCAGATAGCTCATCGCACTGCCACTCCTTTCATCACCTGTTTCAAATGCCCGCGTATGATTTCATACCCGTTGGTATAAATCAGAAGCAGGGCCACCATATATTTGCGGTGCCGCTCCAGCGTTTTGCGCTCCACGCCGCTCCCCGTTGCCAGCTGCCCGATGGGCAGGCGTTTTGTCTTTAAAAGGTCCTCCAACAGCTCCGGGTTTTCCTTTGCGTATTCCAATGCTTTCCGGCAGGCGTCCAATGTGCGCTGCTGCTTGGGGCAATTATCCGCCACATCGCTGAGGCTGACGCCGAATTCCTGCATCTGCCGCGTCAGCTCCTCAATCTCTGCGCGGGTCGCGTCCCGCAACGCTGTTTCTTCGTGGGGATCTCTGTCGTCCGCCAGCGTCTCTCCCAGAGTTGCGTCTTCTTCTCCTATCGGCGCGTCCAGCGATATGACGCGGCTGTGACGCTGTTCCCTGCGGCTGTAATCAACCAGGCGGCTTCGGATCAGCATGGCCGCATATTTCAGGAAGGAACCCCTTGTGCGGGAATACCCGCCGATTGCCTCGTGAAAAGCCATCATGGCGATACTCAGCTCATCGTCCTGTCCCTCTATGGGAGGACGCTTTAAGAACTTCGCCGTTTCCGCTTTGATAAAGGGCAGGTATGAGCGGATCAGGTCATCCGCCGCCCGGACATTTTCTTTGGCCGCATAGACCTGTTCTACGATTTTATGCGCATCGTTCATGCGGCAGATCCCCTCCTGTATATAGAATACGTCCCCATTTTGAAAAAACTGGGGTCGCAACCAAAAACCTGTATGTATAAAATATCATTATATAATGATACCTCTATCAGTGTTAAGACGCGACCACAAACGGGTTAAATCTGTGCAAAATCAATGTAAATCTTAGAGCGCGAGTGTTTTTTCTTCGATTTTTTACTGAGATTTAACTTGAACACAATAGACAACCATACGGTATTGCAGTATGATAAAGATGAATAAACTAAGGTATAAGGGCGGGTTCGCTTATGCTGACTGGGTGCTTATACGACAGGAGATTGCACTTTCCTGCAGCCAAAATCAGAATAATATATTTGCTCAACAGCCGGGTATAGCGGGTATTGCATATGCAATGCGCCTTTTTCCCGGCTGTTTTCCTACCAAGAAGCATTTTTGGATATTGCTCCCCTGCCTTTCATATATCAAAAGAAAAGGAGATATGCTTTATGCAAAAGACATACGTTCTGGATACCAACGTCCTGATCCAGGCGCCCTATGCCCTCCAATCCTTTGAGGACAACCATCTTGTCTTACCTCTTGCCGTCCTGGAGGAACTGGATGGATTGAAAAATACAGAGGGGGAAAGGGGCGCTAATGCGCGGCAGGCCATACGGTACCTGGAATCGCTGCGCACGGCGGGAAACCTGCTGGAGGGTGTCCCCCTGCCCGGCGGCGGCACGCTGCGCCTGGAGGTCAACTGCGTGGATGTGAAACTGCCGGAGGGATTCCCGGAGCACAAAAACGACAACCGGATTTTAAAGGTCTGCCTTGGCCTGCAAAACGGGAAAACGCCGGTTATCCTGGTGACAAAGGACATTGTGGTGCGCGTCAAGGCACAGATGCTGGGGATTCAAGCGGAGGATTTCACCACCGAGCAGGCACCTGTCAGCGAGGAGCAGTATACCGGCCGGTGCGAGGTCTTTGTAGCGGAAAAGAAATTCGAGGATTTTAAAAAGAAGCATATTGCGCCGGAAGATGTGTATCAGGCGGACGAATCCGGTGAAAAGCTTCCTGTGACGCTCGTGCCCAATCAGTTCGTCATCCTTAAAGCGGACCAGTCTGCCAGGAAAACCCAGCTCGGCCGGTTTGACGGGAAGAAAATCGTTCCGCTCGCTTTTCAAAAGAAAAAGCCCTACGGCGTTTCCCCAAGAAATGTCGGTCAAAAATTTTTACAGGAAGCCTTGATGGCCGATGCGGAGGAAGCGCCGTTGGTGATCGTAAAGGGTATGGCCGGCACAGCCAAAACCTTCTACACATTGGCTGTCGGCCTGCACGCCATGATGGAACAGGAGGAACCGGCTTACCGGCGCATTTTGATCAGCCGTCCCAACGCCCAGTTTGACGATGATATCGGGTTCCTCCCGGGGGACGAGTCGGAAAAGATCGCCCCGTTGCTCCGACCGGTCGTCGACAATCTGGAGCTCCTGGTAGATCAGAACGAAAAGGAACGGTTTTCCGACGAACGCAGCCTTTCCGGAAAAGTGGAAGAGCTGTTCGACCGGGGTATTGTGGACGCCCAGGCCCTCAACTTCATACGCGGCCGGTCGATTTCCAAAACCTATCTGGTCATTGACGAGTCGCAGAATCTAACGCCCAAACAGGCTAAGGGGATCATCACCCGCGCCGGGATGGGTACTAAAATCATCCTGTTGGGCGACCCGCAGCAGATTGACCATCCCCTTTTGGACGAACGCACCAACGGCTTGAGCTACGCGGCGGAAAAAATGAAGGGCAGTCCGCTGTGCTGGCAGGTCACCATGTCCGCCGAAGAGTGCGAGCGTTCCGCCCTGGCTATGGATGCGGTTAAACGGATGTAATTGGATTGGATTGGATTTTATATATGCACAGGAAAGGTTGATAGCGATATGAAACAAAACGGTTCCTTTCAGGAGACCATCGCACGGATAGGGCAAAAGCTCAGGAGCAGCCGGAAGCGGTATTTCGGCGTGCTGCTGATCCTGCTCGGTATCGTTTTGGGGATTGTTTCCAGGGCGGTGGGCGGATCTCCGTTCCAGGATTTCACCACCGGTATCCTCATGGGCCTCTCGGCCGGCGTCCTTCTCGTTGGGATCCTTGCCGTCCTGCTGTCCTTCATCCGGAGACAATGATATACTGGATAGGGCTTCTGGCCTGGCGGTGCTGTGCCTGCTGCTGGCTGGATGCAACGGGGAACCGGGTTCTTTCATTCCGGAGTCTTCTCAGACCACTTCCATAGAGGGGCAGGCGCCGGAGGAAGCCTCCGGCACGTCACTGCCCGGAAATTCTTCGGCCAATGAATCCCCGGCTGAACCGGACTCTTCCGGCAGCAGCATGGCGGCAGAGGATGAAATCAGCCGGGAGACAGCGTTTGCTCTGGCGCTGGAAAACGCCGGCGTCCCGGAAAAAGACGCATATAACGTGAAGGTGGAACGGGACCGGGAAAACGATATCCCGATTTTCCAGGTGGAATTTGAAACCGAGTATGGGGATTATGATTTTGAAATCGCCGTGGCGGGCGGAAAAATCATAGGCGCCGATTACGAGGTGGATGAAGAGTGGCTGGACAGGCTGGGCGGAAGCCCCGTCACGCTGGAGGAAGCCGAACAGGTTGTCCAGAGCAAGGTGCCCGGCTCCAGCGCGGAAAACATCCGGATGCGAGAAGAAAGCGGCGACGGCCGGGGGCGCTTTGAGGGGGAACTGTTCCACGACGGTATCCAATACGAGTTTGAGATCGATTCAAAAACAGGGATTATTTTTGACTGGAATGCAGACCTGCGGGAATAGGTTCCGCCGTCCCTGCGAATGTTCGAATGGAACTCCCAAAGCTGGTTTTATCTGTGCGGCACAAAAAGCCTCTGCTCCGAACCGGCAGAAAGGGCATAAAAAGCTTATAAAAATGGCGGCAGCCGATTGAACGGCCGCCGCCATTTTTATAAGCCGGGGATATCAACCTTTAGCACAAACAGGGCGATGATTGCCAGAATCCACGGGAGGAAAATAGTCGGGAGAAGGAGAATGCCTTTACAGCCCTCATAATGGATATTTATACTGAGATGTTACGTCGGCACCAAACTTTATATAAACGAGAATCCCACAAAACTCATCCACAAACAGCACGAAGCCGACGCTCCTCTCTTCACAAGAAGAGTCGTCGGCTTCTTTTTATGCTCCTATTAGAAGGTTGCCATTGCGGTCATACATAAGGACATGACGCTTTTCAATCTGCCGCTGAAACCTCGCATAATTTTTAGACCTCTTGGAGAGTCCGTCTAGTGTATAAACAAGAACATTGTCCACTCTCCCCTGTTTTGCAGCGTCTCGCATCTGACGAAACCCGTTTGCCTCCAGACAAGGCTTTGAGTTATCAAAAGAGTCCCCTACTACCAGCCATTGCCGGCCTTCCGCATAAGCAAAGAGCTCCTGACGCATTCTTTCCAATTCGTCCCATCCGTCTACCGTACAGCAATAGATCCACGTTCGATTCAGCATGACTGTTTCGGTTCTTGGCAGGACTTCAAGCAGATCCTGCGGAAACATGGAGTCAAACAATCCAGAGAAGTTCCATTCGATTTGCAGCGATCCGTCCTTAAATACATGTATACATTTCACTGTCAGATCAGCCAATTTACGGTCCAATCTTTCAAGAGAAAGGATTTTCCCAATCAATGTCTTTTCAGACATCGCATCCGGAACCTCTGGCATACTCTGCAGCGTTTCATTTAATGCGTCTACTTGCTTCTGGCATTCTGCAACCTTTCGGTTATTCTCCGCCATTCGTGTGGTGTACTCCTGATCGTCAATCTTTCCCTCCAGAAGCTCCTCAAAGCAATCATTCCCTTCCAGAAGAAGTTTGGCGGCAATTTTCTCCTGCTGTTTTATCTTTTCCTGTATCTGTGCCCGTTCGCTTCGCATCACTTCCCTTCTTTTCTCCAGCCTCCGTTCTGAATCGATACAAACCTGGGCGAACTGCTTTAAGGCATTCAACACAACCTCTGCCAGATCGCTTTCCATGATACGGGTTCCCTGGCAATGCAGATCATTGTCCGCCTGTCTCGCGTGGCAAATATAATAAGGGTACTTGGTCTCATGGAAATTCATTGCATAACCACAGTGACCGCATCGGATATTGCCAAGAAAAATCCTGGGGCTTGGTTCTCCCTTTTTGACCTTTGTCCTGGCTCGGGACTTTCTGATGGCAGCCGTCTTATCAAACAAAGCCTGCGTGATGATAAGCGGAAACCGATTGGGAACCACAAACCATTCACTTTCTGGCTGCTTAATTAATTTCCGACTTCCGATTTTAGCGACCTTCGTCTTTCCATAAATGCACTTGCCTGTATAGCGTTCATCCTTCAAAATGTGCATAACAGATGAGCTGGTCCATCTGGTCCCCTTAGTGCTTCCTTTTTCAAACCGCGGTTTAAATCCACAAAATTTTACAAGCCATAAAAGCGGCGTCATTGTGTTTGTCCGGTTGAGCTTCTGTGCAATCTCCTTGGTAGAAGAGCCGGCTGCATACCAACGAAATATCTTTTTTATAACTCCCGCCGCTCCCGGCTCTATCTCCAGATGGTATTTTTCATTCGTGGACTTCAAATACCCATAAAAAGGATAACTGCTATGGTACTTGCCTGCTTCGAACAGCTGTCGTTTCGTCAGTAAGAGCTTCCTTGAAAGTTCTTTGCTGTACATGTCATGCATGATATTGGTAAAACCAACTTCAATGTTCCCTGCAGTAGAAGCAATCGTGGCACTATCGTAATTATCATTGACCGAGATTACACGTACCTGCAGAAACGGAAAGATCTGTTCCAGATAATCGCTGACCATGATATAATCCCTCCCCCATCGGGAGAAATCCTTAATCATGATGCAATTGATTTTATTCTCCTTTACCATCTGCAGGAGCTTCTGCACTCCGGGGCGGTCAAAGCTGGTCCCAGAATAACCATCATCTACAAATTCCAATATCTTTGCACCACTCAGATCTGGATGCTGCTCGATATAATAATCCAGTAGCTTCCGCTGGTTCGATATACTGTTGCTTTCGTCTTTCGCTTCATCCAGGTCACCATCTTCCAGTGACAGGCGAAGGTATTTTGCAATTGTGTATTCATCCGACATCATGTATCTCCGCCTCCAAATCTCCAATCTTTTGCAATAGGTCAGCAAATTCATCCCGATACTTGACCGTGATTTTCAGATTGTGGTCCTTATCAATATCGATGCGCTCCAGCAATGCCTCGCACATCTCCCGGGTTACCGTCCTTGCTCTCGTAAGGGATTTCAATATCTGGACATACGAACTGGATTTCACCATTTCCAGAATTCCTTTTCCCTCGTTCTTTTTCGCTTTTTTCAGCTGGGCACGTAAAGATTCCATCTGCTTCTCGCGTTTGGCCTTGGAAAAAAGATAATCGCTCTCACTCAATGAGCCAAGCACATAACATTCGAACGCATCTTTCAGTAAATACTCTTCCCGGTCAAGAGCTGCCTCCAGGTCATGTATGGTATCTTTTCTGCTCCTGCCGTTTAGTCCTTCCAGATGAAACAGCGAAGCACTATTTGCACGCCTCTCAATTTCCCCTGCCAGCCGTGCCTGCGACTTGATGAATTCCAAAACAACCGTTTTGATTTTATCTTCCCGCATACCAGCTTTATGGGAACAATACTTCTCGTGATGGTCCCGATAGGTAGGGCAGTGATAATACCGCATTTCTTTCCCATTGGCTAATTTGGATTTCTCCGCATATAAGGGCCTTCCGCATTCTGCGCAGTACAGGAAGCCTCTGAACAGATTCTCTGTTTTTGCCTTTTGCTTTTTGGATGACCGTTTGGACACTTTCTTTACTCCTTGCACCGAATCGAACTGCTCCTGGGTTATGATCGCTTCATTGACATTTGGCACAAAAAGCTGGTCTTTCTTATCCACCTTGCGCTTTTGGATTCCCTGATACAGCCGAGCTTCCGTTTTATGCACAACCATGTGTCCAAGATAAGCCGGATTTTCAAGTATCCGATAGACCGCCACCGACGTCCAATGATTCTCCGGCATTGGTTTCTTCCGGATCCCAACTTTGATTGCGTATTGCCTTGGCGTCAAATACCCTTTTTCGTCCAACAGGCGGGCAATAGCACGTACCGGCATTCTCTGTTGCCGAAGGTTAAAAATTTCTCTCACCACATCTGCCGTTTCCGGATTGATCACATATGGATGCTTTTTGTCTCCTGATAGCAGATAGCCGTAAGGAGCGTATTTTACATTGAATTCGCCGTTTGCACGCTTTGCGTCAAACGCGGAGCAGATACGCTTGGATTTATCCTTTGCGTAGGCTTCGTTCATCAGATTCTTCAGGTTGACCATCAGCGTATCTCTGGCATTCGGCCTGATGTTATCGAAATCTTCGAGGACGGATATGAACCGCGTTCCCATAAAAGGAAATATTTTTTCGATGTATTCTCCGGTCTGTACATAGTCCCTGCCAAACCGGGACAGGTCTTTTACCAGAATGCAGTTGATGGCACCATGACGCAGATCATCCATCATCATAGAAAAACCAGGACGATCAAATAATGAGGTGTGATAGCGATAGCGGCAAAAAGCTAATAAAATCAATGGTTTTGCGGACAGCGGATAGACAGGGAATGTGTTAAAAACTGAATACGCACACAAACGGCGTTACCTTAACCCCTTTGGGGGAGAAAGTAACGCCGTTTTTTTATGCCCGCAGGAAAGGAGGTGCAGCCGGAATGTATTTCACAAAGGGCAAGCAGCGGGCGTTTGAATTGCTCATGCAGCAGAAGCCGGGATTTGACCGCTATCAATCCGGTTGTGCCGGAGATGATGAAGATTGCGGCACTTGCCGTTTCTACCGCCCCGGGTGGAAATATGAGTTTTGCGTTTTCAAAGAGTGTCCCTATTGCCCCGGCAAAAGGACGCGGAAAACGCACGCCAGCATGGACAAATAGACGGGCAAAAGCCCTTGTGCCATGCGGCTTTGCAGACG
>ERZ506754.255-NODE-255-length-33007-cov-6.393664_pt1 | contig 33007 bp, 30 predicted proteins | sample MGYA00513043_ERZ506754 | MGnify/ENA metagenome assembly ERZ506754 | reverse complement strand
CATCGAGGCCAAAGCCGCCGACATCAGCCTGCTTGATCTGCTTGGCATGTTCGAGAAAGCATACAGGGAACAATCATGAACGATTCCTCGCTCCCCCACGGGACACGGCCAACCTTGGCCTTGAGCGTAACCGGATTGACGAAGCATTATGATTCCGGCTTCACATTGGATGACGTGACCTTCGACCTGCCGTCCGGCTATATCATGGGTCTGGTCGGTCCGAACGGCGCCGGCATCACCATGCACGAGCCAGTTAAAGTGACGGATGCGATCGGTTTCGCCGCGATGACCGTGCTGACCCTCGTGCTACTCAACACCATCGTGCAGCCGTTCCTGTACCGGTTCTCCCCTTATCGTGCCATGGCCGCCATTATTCTGAGCATCGGCGTGATCGTGGGCACGGTCATCGGACTGCGCAAGGCATTGCCGGAATTCGAAAAGACCGTCGAACAGCTGGCCGAGGCGATCAGCCGGCACCAAGCCATTGCATTAGCGGCATTCTTGATCATCGACGTACTCGCCTTAGCGTTCTCCAGCAAGATATCACTGCATATTTACGGTAGCAAGGACATCTGAACCGAGCCAACCGGTAGACTCTTATGGAGAACGGATTTGGGGTCTTCCGAATCAACGGAAAGCCCCAAATGCATATATCCCGTACGACAACGGTTCCTACAATGCGGCAGGCGCGTCGTGGAAATCGAACATGACACCATCCGCCAGACCGCAAATCACCGGCCAATCAGCATCGGACGAATCATCGTGCATGGCCCACACTCGCATGCCGACGGACTTGGCCGAGCGCATGCCGACGAGCAGATCCTCGAATACGGTGCAGTCGGTCGGCTCGATGCCGAGCCTCGACGCGGCCAGCAGGTACACGTCCGGCCTGTCCTTGCCGATATCGCCCGCATCGTCGACGCTGACCACCTCGTCGAAATAATCGAAAATGCCGACATGCCTCATAGCCGGCTCTCGCAGCATCGGTGGCAATGATGTAGCCACGGCCAGTTTCGCCCCGCTCGCCTTCAACGTTGCCAGGTATTCACGCGCGTGCGGCTTGGCTTCTACCACCGTGGAGTACATGACGCGCGCCATATGATCCCACTCCTCCATCAGCTCCTCAGGAGTGTCCGACAGGCTGAAGCGTGCGATTGTGTATTCGGCGATCTGCCGGAACTGCATGGCGGCGACCTTCTGCATGTAGTCGTCCGGCACTTCGAATCCACGCTTGGCGAGAAAATCGACATCCACCTGGTCCCACACGCCCATGGAGTCGAGCAACGTGCCGTCAAGATCGAAAATGGCACCTTTACCTTGGTTGCTCACGTTTTCCTGCGTCATGTCAGCTCCTCTGATGGGTTGTGTTTTTCGATTTTTCTGTTTTGCGATTGATTTTGAGACTTGCCTGCGATTATCGGCCACGGGTCAGTCAAGCACGGACGATTTGAGTAGTTCCTCGGCATGTTCCAGCGACGTCTCGCTTTCGCTGCCGGAAAGCATGCGGGCGATTTCGTGCACACGCGCCTCTCCACGCACTTGATTGATGGTGGTGGCGATTGATCCGTCATCCGTTTCACCTTTGGCGACCACATACTGTTCGTCCGCCCAGGATGCGACCTGTGGTAGGTGCGTGACGACCAACACCTGCGCGGATTGGGCAAGCTTGGCCAATCGCGCGCCTAATTCCACAGCCGCCTTGCCGCCCACACCCGCATCGACTTCGTCGAAAATGAATGTCATCGGCGGCACGGTTCCTCCGGCCACGACATGCTTTTCGGCGGCGACCAGTTCAAGCGCGAGCATCAGACGGCTCAATTCGCCGCCGGACGCGCTTTTGCCCATCGGCAGCTGCGGGGAGCCGGGAAACGGGGTGAAGAGGAATTCGATGTCGTCCGCTCCGGTGGCGTCCAACTGTTCGCGTTCCGCCACGCGGATCTCCAGTTTCGAAGTGCCCATGGCCAGCGAATCAAGTTCCGCGGTGACTTTGGACGCGAGTTCCTTCGCCGCGGCTCTACGCCGTTTGCTCACAGCCTGCGCGGCTTTTTTCGCAGCCTCAAGCAGTTGGGCGCGTTCGGCTTCCAGCTGTTCGACCTTTTCCGGCGAGGCGTCCAAATCCTCCAAATCGTATACGGCCTTGTCCCTCCACGTGATCACGTCGGACAATTCCGGCCCCCACCGGCGGGTCAGCTCGTCCAACTCGTGGATGCGCCCGTTGATGGCATCCAGATCCTCCACGCTCGCCTCATTGTCCACTTCGCCGGACAGGCTGAACACCACGTCGGACAAATCGGTGCTGATGGAGTCGAGCCGGTCGGCGAGTTCGGAGAACACGCCTTCCACGTGAATGGCGCGCAATGCCTGCGAGGCACGGTCGATCAAATCGGCGGCGCTGGCCGATTCAACGTCATCCGCCACTTGCGAAGCGTCCAACGCACCCAATGCGCGGGTCACGCCTTCGGCGATTTCGGCGGCGTTTTCGATGCGGTCCCGCCGTGCGCGCAATTCGTCCATCTCCCCCGGCTGCGGGTCGACCCGGTTGATGCGTTCGATTGACTCACGCAGGTAATCCGCCTGCTGGCGCATGGACGATTCCTGGCTGCTGAGCCTTTCCAAACGCTCGTCCATCGCGCGCAACGCGCTCCACGACTTGCCGTAGGCGGCCAAAGCCACTTCGTCTCCCGCATAGCGGTCAAGGAATTCGCGCTGACGTGAGGTAGTCGCTATGCGCAATTGGTCGGCCTGTCCGTGAATCGTCACCAGTTCGGCGGCGACGGAGGCGAGTACGGAACGCGGCACGCTACGTCCCGACAGCATGCTGCGGGATCGTCCGGAAGCGGGCACTTTACGCGACAGAAACAGCTCGCCATCCTCCGGTTCGAAGCCGGCTTCCCGTGCCGCGGCCACCGCGGCCGGCGACGAAGCGACTTCGAACACGCCCTGCGCCCACGCCTCCTGAGCGCCGACGGAAACACGGCCGCCGTCGGAGGGACCGCCGGAAATCAGTCGGATCGCACTGAGCAGCATCGATTTGCCGGCACCTGTTTCGCCGGTGATCGCCGTCATACCGCCTGCCGGGGCGATCAGCGCGGAACGAATCGGACCGAGATTGTGGATCTCAAGCTCTTCCAGCATGCCCGGTCACTTCCCGCTTTCCGGTTCGCCGTTTCCAGGGAACGACCGTCCATGATGTATGCCACCGGTTTTGCGCGCCTGCTCGCGCCAGCCGACGACAGGCAGGTCGAATTTGGTGACGAGACGGTTCGTGAACGGCACGCCGGACAGACGGGCCAATCGCAAAGTGCATTTCGATTCGCGCACTTCGACACGTGTGCCTTTGGGCAGGGCGCGTTGGCGACGGCCGTCGCAGCAGATCCAGCCATCCGACGTGGAATCCTCAAGAATGTCGATAGCGAACGTGGAGCCGGAACCGATGATGAGCGGACGTGCGAACAACGCATGCGCGGCCAACGGCACCAATTGCAATGCCTTCACATTCGGCCACATGATCGGCCCGCCCGCGGAAAACGCGTAGGCGGTGGAACCGGTCGGCGTGGATACGATCACGCCATCGCAACCGAAGGAGCTCATCTCCACGTCGTCGACGCGGATGGACAGTTCCACCATCTTGCCTCGGTCCGCACGTTCCAGCGTGATGTCGTTCAACGCCCAGTCCTCGATGGGTTCCGTCGCGCCCGGCAGCCATACGTCGACGTGGGCGATCATACGTTCGTCGATGGAATAGTCATGGTCGGCGATCCGGCGGATGGCCTCGCTCATCTGGAAGCTTTCAAATTCGGCAAGAAAGCCGACGTGGCCCAGGTTCACACCGAGAATGGGCACTTCGGTGGCATGCACCAGTTCGGCTGCGCGCAGGATGGTACCGTCTCCTCCGAGCACCACCACGATTTCCGTGTTCTTCGGCACGGCGGGCGTCCTGCTGCCGAACTCGGGCGCTTCGATATTGTCGATGATCGTCACTTCGAAATTGGCGCGTCTCAACTGCTCGACGGCTTCTTCGACCACCGTGCCGCTTTCACGCAGACGCGTATGCGTCACCACCACCGCATGTCGGGTACCGATCATCGCAAGCCCTTTCGTATAACGGGCGCCCCATGCGAGGTGCCACTACCCGCCAGTGTAGTCGAACAAATGAACGAATGACGGCAGCGGGTGTCCAGAACACGCCGCAGACGTCCGAAGAGTCCCACGGAGCCACCGCGGAACCGTCGAACGGTACGCCCATGGCCCATTCGTCACACTACCGTCTACAATAGCTCAAGGAAACGAAGACCGTTTATACAGACAAGGAGCGAGGAACAGCATGTCCAACCTCGTCTTCGACGAGTCCTCCTCCAATCGCGAGGCCTCACATGGCTATGCCTGGTGGTTCTCCGGAGACACGTTCGAGAAGGCCATGGCGGAGGAGCGCAAGCCGCGCAAGCGCAGCCTAATGCACAGACTCACCACACATCCCGGACGTCTGACCATCCTGTACTTCATGATGTTGGGCGCATTGTCCACGCTGCTCCTGCTCACGCCCACCGCCACGCCGAAAGGCGAGCAAACGACATTCACCACCGCGTTCTTCACCGCGATCTCCGCGATTTCGACGTGTGGCATCTCCATCGTCAATTCGACGACGCATTGGTCCGCTTTCGGCCAGGCCGTGCTCATCTTCTCCGTGCAGATGGGCGGCTTGGGTGTCATGACGTTCGCTTCACTCATCGCCTTGGCCGTGAACCACCATCTCAAGGCCACGCAAAAGCTGCTGACGGCCAACGAGCTGGGCACCACGAAACTCGGCGAGATCAAGGGCGTGCTCACCGTGGTCATCGCCACCGCGTTCACCATCGAAGGCATCACGTTCGTGGCGCTGTTCCCCGGCCTGTACAAAGTCAATCATGGCAATGTGCGGCACACGCTGTGGGAATCGTTGTTCTTCGCGGTCATGGCATACAACAACGCCGGCTTCACCCCTGACGGCGCCGGCCTGCATGTCAACAATTGGGCTGTCGGTCTGCCTATCCTCGTCAGCGCGTTCTGCGGCACGCTCGGCTTCCCCGTCCTGCTTAACCTCATGCGCTCATGGCGCAACCATCGTCCGCCGAAGCGTTGGAGCCTGCATACCAAGCTCACGCTGACCACCACGTTCTGCATCGTGCTCGCCTCGTTCACCTGGTTCCTCCTCATGGAATGGAACAACAAACTGCTGTTCGCCACCGAAGGTGTGGAACCGCGGTTGTGGCATGCGATGGTGGCGGCCGTCATGCCCCGCAGTTCCGGCTTCGACCTGTCATGGATGCCGGGCGTGAGCGACGCGACGAAGGTGTTCCTGTCCATCGTCATGTTCATCGGCGGCGGCAGCACTTCGACCGCAGGCGGCATCCGCGTCACCACATTCGCCGTGATTCTGCTGACCTGCCGTGCCGCGTTCACCGGACGCCATGACGTCAACGCGTTCCATCGTCGCATCCATTCGCAAGCCGTCATGACCGCTGTGGCCGTCACCACGTCATGTCTGATGCTTGTCACCGTGGTGTCCATGGCGTTGATGGCCATCACCGGCTGCTCGCTGAGCAACGCGCTGTTCGACACCTGCTCGGCGTTCGGTCTGGGAGGCTATTCGGTCGGCGTGGCCAGCGCTTCTAGTCCAGCGGTCCTGTACATTCTCGCCGCGACCATGTTCATCGGCAGGCTCGGTCCGCTCACCATCGCCTACGCGATCTCCAGACCGCGCAATGTGGAGCCGGTTCGCTACCCCACCGAGCAGATCGTGGTCGGCTGAGCGGATTCGTCGATACGGTTTCTATACCCGCAACTTCCTATACTTGAATCCGGAACAGAACATCGAAAGGTACGCGAACAATCATGGCTAACAACACCAGAAGCGTTCTTGTGGTAGGACTCGGCCGTTTCGGCAGTTCCGTAGCCACCACATTGGATACGATGGGACAGGATGTGCTCGCCGTCGACAAGGACGGCGAACTGGTGAACCGCTGGTCGTCGCAGATTCCCACCGTGCAGGCCGACATGACCGATGTGATGGCGTTGGAGCAGATCAACGCGTCCGATTTCGACACGGCGGTCGTAGCCATCGGCGACAGCGTCGAAGCGTCCGTCATCACCGCCGGTAATCTGCTTGATGCCGGCATCTCCGACATCTGGGCCAAGTCAGTGTCCAAGGAACACGCCCGCATCCTGCAGCGTATCGGGGCACGCCACATCATTAACGCGGAGACTGATGCCGGCAAGCGCGTGGGGCACTTGGTGTCCGGCAACTATCTGGACTACATCGAGCTTGAAGGCGCGTACAGCGTGGTGAAGATCCACACTCCCCCGCATGTCGTCGGTTACTCCATCGAGGATGCGCGCGTGCATGAACGGTTCGGCATCACCGTGGTCGGTGTCAAATCGCCGGGCAAGGAATTCGAATACGGTTCGAAAGAGCTGATTATGCACCGTAACGACGAGCTCATCATCATGGGCAAGCAGGATCAGATCGACAAGTTTTTGAGGGGCTAGGCCCGCGGAACATGCAAAAGGCCGGCGGTCCATATGGGATTTTTCATATGGGCTGCCGGCCTTTCATTTTTACGCTATCGATTGGCGGAGAACGGTTTACGCCACTGCATACAGCAGATACTCGATGTTGCCGTGCGTGCCTTCGATCGGTGAGACCGCCGTGGCGCGTACATCCAGTCCGTTGGCTTTCGCGCAGGCGGTGACGGTGTCGAGCGCCTGTTTGCGTAAGGTTTCGCTTTCCACGATGCCGTTTTTGCCGAGGTTGCCTTTGCCGACTTCGAACTGCGGTTTGACCAGCAGCACGACGTGTGCGCCGGGCGCGGCGATGCGCGCGATGACGGGAATCACGTATGTCAACGAGATGAATGACACGTCGGATACGATCATGCTTGGCCGGTACGGCAGATCATCCGCTTCGACGTCGCGGATGTTGACGCCGCTCATTTCGATGATGCGCTCGTTGCCTGCGATGCGCGGGTCAAGCTGGCCGTGCCCCACGTCGAGCGCGATCACATGCGCGGCACCGCGTCGCAGAAGCACGTCGCAGAAACCGCCGGTGGACGCGCCGATGTCGAGGCAATCGAGTCCTTCCGCGGAACGCAGGCCCGTCTGGGAGAACATGTCGAACGCGCCGACCAACTTGTAGGCTCCACGGGAGACGTAATCGTCTCCCAGATCGGCATCAAGCGTGTCGGCGGCCGTGACTTTGAGCGACGCTTTGGATGCGACGGTGCCGTTCACCCGGACCTTGCCGGATTCGATCAGCCGTTGTGCTTTGGAGCGACTATCCGTGACGCCACGCTCCACCAGCGCGATGTCGAGTCGGACGACGGCACCGGAATCGTCATTCATGTTGCGCATACGCACGTGCGGCAATCAGGCGATTCGGAATTCCGGCACGATCATGCCGTCGACGTTGTGGCCACGATCCGCCGCATCCCACATGGCGGCGCAGGCCGCACGAAGACCGTCGACGCTGGTGATGTCGGTGACGTAAAGACGATCGCCGTCGACGCGCGCCTGCACGTCGCGGCAGCTCCAAGCGCCAGCCTCATGCACGACTTCGGGGGCCGGCTCGTTAAGTCCGGTCAGGTCCTTGGCGATGTAGGTCGGACGCAGATGCTCCGGAGCGAACATCAGCTCATGCGGATTGGTGACGCCGGTCAGCACGGCCAGGGAATCATAGCCGCCACGGTTGCCGGCTTCGATATCGGTATCGAGGCGGTCGCCGATGGCGAGGCATGCTTCCTTGGCCACTGGTTCGGCACCATCATGCGCGGCAAGCAGTCGGGCTTCGTCGTACATGGCGGATTCCGGCTTGCCTGCGGACGAAACCGGTTCCACACCAGTGGCGTTGATGACGGCCATGATCATGGAACCGCAACCGGGGGCGATGCCCAGCTCACGCGGAATGGTCAGGTCGCGGTTGGTCACGAAATACGTGGCGCCCTGTTCTACGGCGTAGGCGATTTGCGCCATCTGGTTCCAAGACATGTCCGGGTACCAGCCTTGGATGGCCGCGACCGGCTTGTCTTCGGCGGAATCAACCACTTCAAGACCCTGCTTGGCGACTTCCTCACGCAGATGCTGTGCTCCGAGCACGAACACTTTCGCACCTTGCGGCACCGCACGGGCCACCATGCGGGCAGCCACCACGGACGAGGTGATGACCTGCCATGGTTCGACTTCAAGGTCGAAGCCTTTAAGCTGGTCGGCCACCACGGATTGCAGTCGGGAGGAATTGTTGGTGGTGTATTCCACCGTCATGCCGAGGCCTTCGGCCTTGCGGATGCTCTCTGCAGCATGTTCCACCGGATTCTTGCCACGGTAGACCACGCCGTCAAGATCAAGCAGCGCCAGCTGGTAGGCTTCGCTCAGCGGACGGGTTGTGGATTTCAGCATTGTTTTGCCGCACCTCACTCGTTGTCGGAATCGGCTGCGGATTCGACCTCATCCTCAGTCTGGTCGTCTTCGGAGTCGCCCGCGTTTTCGCCGTCACCGGCAGGCTCGTCGTCGGACTCGGCGCCTTCCTTGGCCGCTTCGGCATCAAGCTGGTTCTCATCGTTGGTCTCGCCGTTCTCGTCGACGGCCTCGGAATCGTCCTCATCCTCGTCTTCCGGCGCATACTGGGCGTCATCTTCGGAAATGCCGAGCTTGTCCATAAGCTCGTCGTTCAATTCCTGCATGTCGTATTCGATGACCAGATCGTCGGAGGTCTCGTCCTCTTCGGCATCGGCGTACTGCAGCTCAAGCTTGTCAAGCAGCTGGTCGAGGGCCACGGCCTCATCGGAGCGTCCGGCCTGCTCGAGGAAGTACTGTTCGGCCTGCACCGCACGCATGCGGTATTCGCCGGCCAGGCCCTTGGAACGGCCCAGCGTATGCACGATCTCAATGGCCTTATCCCACAGTTCGAGGTCGCCCAGCGCGCCCGCGTACACGAGGAACATCTCGGCCTTGGATTCGCCGCGCAGATACTTCGCGTCATCGCTCATGGCGGTTTCGATGGCCTTCTTCGGCTCGCCCATGCCACGCTCGCAGTCGGCGATGAACGGCAGATAGTCAAGGAAACCGTTCATGCGGAACGCGGTGCGGAACTCACGCAGGGCAAGTTTGTAATCGCCCTGACGGTAGGCCACGAACGCAAGGGTCTCACGCGCGAAATCAATACGGGAAGCCTGATGCGCCACCCACTTGGCGTGTTCGAGCGCCAGCTCCGGATCCCTTTCCTCAAGCGTGTAGGCGGCGAGGATGTGCAGGCCGATGTTCTCCGCATGTTCCTTGGACAGGCCACGCAGACGCTCACGGTCATCGGTGGACAGCATGCTCCACTCGATGCCCTTCGGCATCTTCGGCTCGCCCGGGCGACGATGCGTGTACGGGTTTTGCGACGGGAAGCTCATCGTGCCGTCGGAATTGCGACGCGGCTTCGACAGGTATTCACCACGCTTCGCCTCGCGGTACTCCATCTTCTCTTCACGGGTGAATTCGCGGCGCTCCTCGCCTTCCGGACGCTGGTCGCGGTCCTTGTGGAAGTCACGACGCTGGTTGTCACGGCGGAAATCCCTGCGGCCGCCGTCACGACGGTCATCACGACGGAAATTACGACGCTCGCCATCACGGCGCTCCCCGCGGCGGTCATCGCGGCGGAAGTCTCTGCGATCGCCGTCCTTGTGGAAGTTGCGGCCGCCACGACGCTCACCATCGTCACGGCGGAAGTCACGACGGTCACCGTCATGACGGAAATTGCGACGCTCGCCATCGCGACGGTCATCATGGCGGAAACCGGAACGCTCGCCATCACGCTGGTAGCGCGGATTGTCGCCGCGATTGCCACGATAGCCGCCGCGGCGGTCGTCACGACGCTCGCCATCGCGGTTGAACTTGCGCGGACCGTTGTGGAAACGACGCTCCTGGCCTTCGCTTTCGCCATCGCGATGGAAATCGCGGTCGCCACGACGGTATCCGCCGCCATTGCCCTTGCGATATCCGCCCTTACGGTCATCGTTGTGGAAGCCGCCGGACTTGTGTCCGTAGGACTTGCCGCCGTTGCCGCGCGGCTTGAATCCCTTGCCACCGCGGTTACCCGGCCTGCCCGAGCCGTAGGACTTGTGGTTGCCGTAGGATTTGCCGCGCGATCCGCGCTGTTCTTCTGCCATGCTGTTCCTTATTGGTCTTGAGATACTTGCGATTATTTACTTACGATTGCCTATGCGTCTCACGCCTGTTCGACGACGCCGAGCGCCTTCTTACCGCGGCGGATGAGCACGAAACGACCATGCAGGAAGTCACCGTCCTGCAACGTCTGTTCCTCATCCTCCACGCGCGTGTTGTTGAGGTACACGCCACCGGACTTGATGGTCTTGCGCGCCTCGGAAATCGACTTGAACAGGCCTGCCTTCATACCAGCCTCGGCCACACGGTCGCCGGCTGCGACCTTGGCGAATTCCCCATCGACCTTCATGCCGTCGATAGCGGCCTCAAGCGTGGACTCGTCGATGTCCGCCAGATCGCCGCCACGTCCGAACAACGCGCCGGCAGCTTCGATGGCCTGGCGAGTGGCTTCCTCGCCATGCACGAAGCTGGTGACCTCCCATGCGAGGGTGCGCTGCGCCTCACGCGCGCCCGGATTGGTCTTGCTTTCCTCGATAAGCCGTTCGATTTCGGCCTTTGGCAGGAAGGTGAACGCCTTGAGCAGGTTCTCCATCTCGCTGTCGGGACGGTTGAACCAGAACTGGTAGAACTTGTAGGGGCTGAGCATCGTGCCATCCAACCAGACGGCGTTGCCTTCGGACTTGCCGAACTTCTTGCCCTGCGCGTCGGTGATGATCGGGCTGGTGAACACGTTCACGTCCACGCCGCGCACCTTGTGGATCAGATCCAGACCGGAGGTGAGGTTGCCCCACTGGTCGGAGCCGCCGATCTCCAGCACGCAATGGTACTCGTCGAACAGGTGCAGGAAGTCGTTGCCCTGAAGCACTTGGTAGCTGAACTCGGTGAAGGAGATGCCTTCCTCGGAGTTGAGGCGACGGGCCACGGTGTCCTTGGCGAGCATGGTGCCCATACGGAAATTCTTGCCGACGTCACGCAGGAAGTCGATGACGTTCATCGAAGCGGTCCAATCGTAGTTGGACACGAAACGCACCGGATTGCTGCCTTCGGTCTCGAGGATGCCGCCGATCTGCTTCTTCAGACGATCGGCCCAGCCGGCCACGACGTCCTTCGGGTTGAGCGTGCGTTCGCCCGACTGGCGCGGATCTCCGATCAGGCCGGTGGCGCCGCCGACCAACGCGATCGGATGGTGTCCTGCGGCCTGCAGGTGGCGCATGTTGATGAGCTGAACGAGGTTGCCGATGTGCAGGGAGGCGGCGGTCGGATCGAAGCCGCAATAATAGGTGATGGGCTCTCCGTTCAACGCTTCGGCGAGTCGATCCCTGTCAGTGGACTGGGAAATCAACCCGCGCCATTCCAGTTCATCGAGGACGGAATCGAAACCGGCCTCCTTGAAATCGATGACGTGAGCCATAACTGTGCTTTCTCCCTATCGAATTGTGGACATTACCGCGTTTTACGCACCCTACAGTTTCGCAGAAGACACAGACAGCCGCGTGTGCCGTTTTCCATGTTTTTATCAAAGCGATCACGGAACATGCCGGTTAAAATCGAAAATGGAATCTCATCGACGAGAAGAAGGGAGGCCTGCATGGATCGCAAAGGCATGAAGGCCAATGCAAGGAAAGCCTATAAGAGACACTATTGGATGATAGTCGTCATCTGCCTGTTCGCTTCGGTGTTCGGTGTCGCCTACAGTTCGTCGACATGGTCGGTGAACGCCAGTTCCCCGTCCGCAACCGTGCAGGAGGATGGCACAGCGCAATCCGACAACGTGTCGAAAGTGTTGGAGAACCTGCTTGTCGGCGATGAAAGCCAGGCACGCAGGCAAGTGGAGCACAATCAGGAGCAGATCGTGCAAAACGACACCAATGCCATGATGGGGCGTAAACGCGGCGTGTTCGCGTCTCTGCTCAACTCGTTCTCATCGGGTTCGGTCATTCTGTCGATGGCCGATGCGGCCAATTCCATCGTGCATAATGACGGCGTCGCCGTGGCCGTACCAATCGTCGTATCCCTGGCCGTTTACCTTTTCGTATGGCTGTTCGTCCAGCAGACATACCGGGTGGTCATGATGCGCATGCTGCTTGAGGGGCGGACCTACGACAAACTTCCTGTGAGCCGTTTCCTCTACCCGATCACCACGCGCAAATGGTTGTCGATGGCGAAGGTGATGCTGCTCGAGAACGTGTTCCTGTTCCTGTGGACGTTCACCATCATCGGCGCGTTCATCAAACCGTATTCCTACCGTATGGTGCCGTTGTAGATGACTTTGTTTTAGCTTGTCGCTAGAGCGAAGTCATCTGCATGGACTCGTTGCCAAGGCCAGCTCCAAGCCTCACGCGACTCTCGCCGCCGCTTGGTTCGCGTTTCGCCGGATGCCGCGTTGTCCCGCCTTTGGGGCGGGCATGTCTTACGCTTTCTCCACGCGCGTTTAACGTCTCCGGGGCACTCCCGGCGACTTGGATGTTGATGGCCGCGTTCAGGTCGCGGTCGATGACAAGTCCGCACTCCTCGCAATGGTAGACGCGCTCGGACAGGGGCAGTTTGGCTTTCACCGTCCCGCAGTTCGAGCAGGTCTTCGAGCTTGGATACCAGCGGTCGATGACATGGAGCCTCGTGCCGGTGCGTGCGGTCTTGTATTCCAGTTGGCGGCGGAACTCGTGGAAGTCCGCGTCCAGTATGTGTTTGGCAAGCCTCCTGTTATGGCTCATGCCTTGCACGTTGAGGTCTTCGATGCCGATGTCGGAATAATTGTCGGCAAGCCACGTGGTGAGCTTGCTGATGTTGTCGGCTCGTTGAGCGGCTATGCGAGCGTGGATTCGGCGCACACGCTCCAACGCCCTGTTGTACCGTTTCGACCCGCATCCATGGTTCATGCCCCTATCGCGGCGGCTTAACGACTGTTGGGCGTGGCGGAGTTTCCGTTGCGTGCGGACGTAGTTGCGTGGATTGGGGAACGTGGTGCCATCCGATAGGGTGGCGAGGGTCTTGACGCCCAAATCCACGCCGACCTGACGATTACGGTTCTTCCGTTTTCTGTTTTTCGCTGGAACGCTTTCGGTGGGACGTTCGACGGTGAGGGCCGCATACCAGAAGCCCGCATGGCGACTGACGGTCATGCGCACGATTCGTCTGCCGTGGACGCGTTCGGTGGCGTTCTCCATGCAGTGTACGCGTCCGATGCGTGGCAGTTTCAACGCCTTCGGGTCGTCTTCGATAAGGCCGAAGCTGCCGGTCGTGTATGCGAAACGCGGGACACTGGAGCGTTTCGACTTGTATTTCGGCCAGCCCACCCTACGGCCCGCGCGCCTGCCCTTCCTGCTGTCCGACCAGTTCCTCAACGCTTGGGACAGCCATTCAAACGCGCTGCTGTACGCCTCCTTGCTGTTCTCTCGCCACCACGGGGCGATTTCGTCCTTCCACTCGTTCCACCAGCGGCGCATCGCGTACAACGTCCAGTCCGGTTTCTCACCCAAGGAGATTTGGCGCTGGACGTGCGCGAGCATCAGATTGTACGCGAAACGCGCACCACCCGCATGGGACTCCAACAGCCGTGTCTGCCGTGGGGTTGGGTCGAGCCGAATTCTAACGGCCTCATACGCGCTCATCGCGCATCGCCTCCAACGCCTTCTCCGCACGGTGCTTGGCTGCGCGGCGTCCGTACAGTCTCGCGCAGAACGAGGTCAGCACCTCGGTCATGTCGCACACCAGATCGTCATCCAGCTCCGTGTCATCCACCACGATGATTCGGCGTCCCTGCGCCTTCAACGCGCTCTCCACCAAGCCCGCGTTCATACGGGCGAGCCGGTCGCGATGCTCCACGATTATCGTGCCGACGGTCGGGTCGGACAATAGCCGGTTGAGCTTGCGTCGCTTGTCGTTCATGCCGGAACCCGTCTCCGTGACCACCTCGGGCTTCTCGACGCCCATGCTAAGAGCGAACGCCTTCAACCGGTCGGCCTGACGTTGCAAATCGTCCTTCTGTCCGCCGCTGGATACTCGCGCGTAGCAGACGGTGCGAGTGTCCGCGGGATTCGGCTGCGACGCGGTCTCGTATTTCGGGTCGTGGATGAGCCACATGCCGGTCGGCGTCTGCTCCACAGGAACGGGCATGGTGCCCTGACGGCACCATTTCCACACGGTCTGCGGATGCAATCCTTCCAGTCTGGCCCATTCCTTTACCAACATGAGACTTATTATAACATAGGATTACTTAAAAAAACAAAACAGTTCGGTAGCAGGCAACACCCCTACATCGTCGCCGAAAATCCGAATATCGGGGCACGGGAGGCCATCAGCCTGTCCAGGCGCATGATGAAGGGTCACAAGTGGGAGTGTTTCGTGGCCGACCTGTCGTTCCTTGGCTGGTGGCTGCTCAATCTGTTCACGCTCGGCTTGAGCGGCATCTTCTATTCCAACGGCTATAACGCGGCGTTTTTCGTCGAATATTACGTGCATGTGCGCGGATTGTCCAAGGATTCGGGATTGGAGGGAAGCGAGCTGCTCAGCGACGAATACCTGTACAGCAAGGCCTCCGCTGAGACATTGCATGCCGCGTATGGTGATGTTGCCGAAACGGTGGAGCAGTTGTCCAGCAATCTTGTTCCGGTGGACAAGCCGAACGGTTTCGTCGGGTTCCTGTCCGAATGGTTGGGCGTGCGTATCCTGCATGCGCGGTCGGTGACCAAGTATGAGGAGTATCGCGAGCAACTGCACCAGATCGATACCGGCAGGGAGATTCTGGACGGCGCTATCTATCCTGGTCGTCTGGCTCCGGCGCCGATGGCGTTCCGGTTCCGCGAATCCCGCACCGTCAGCTCCGATCGCAGCTATTCGTTGGTCAATCTGGTCATGATGTTCTTCATCTTCTGTTTCGTGGGATGGGTATGGGAGGTGAGCCTCGCCTTCATTTCCGAAGGAACGTTCGTGAATCGTGGCACGCTGCATGGGCCATGGCTGCCGATCTATGGCACCGGCGGAGTGATTATCCTTATTCTGCTGAAGAAGTTGAGGAAGAAGCCCTTGTTCGAGTTCCTGGCCGCCATGGTCTTGTGTGGCGGGTTGGAGTACTTCTCGTCCTGGTATCTGGAGAAGACCCACGGAGGACAACGCTGGTGGGATTACACCGGTTATTTTCTCAATCTCAATGGTCGTATCTGTGCCGAGGGTCTGCTGACGTTTGGTTTGGGCGGTTTGGCGATCGTGTATCTGCTGGCTCCTGCATTGGACAACTTGCTGAGTCGTATCGATACAAGAAAGCTCACCGTTGTGGCCGTCGTGCTTCTGGCGTTCTACTGTGTGGACCAGGCGTATTCGGCGCAGCATCCGAACATTGGTGCCGGCATCACCGATTACAAGGGGTCGGCCACATCGCAAGTATCGTAGCCCCTATCCGATGTGATGCATAAAGGGATTTTGCCCGTCAGCGTGCGCAACGCAGGTTGGCGGGGCAAATCGTTTTTGGACACATGCTATACGACACGTGTGGCCGGTGGAAACTTACTTTCGGCGCAGCATCTCACGCACGGTTTCCATGATCTTGCTGTATTTGGTGGAGTCCGTGGAACGCATGCGTGGGAAGGAGCGGATCATACGACGTTGCTGCCAATTCAACGCGGAAGAGACAAGCTGACGCATATTGGCAACACGTTCCTGCGACGATTCCGACAAATCATGCATCTTCTCGCGGAATTCCTCTTTGCCCCACTGCCAGGAGTCTCCGGCCTTCTCCGCACGCTCCTGCACCGCTTCGCTGAATTTGGCGAGACGCTCGGACAGGCCGACGATGCCCACCACGGTGACGATGGTGTCGATGATAACGACGATGGCGGCGACCGCGCATATCACGTGCACGGCAAGCAGCGGAATCATGGCGGTGAGCCGTTCGACCTGCGGCTGGACCACATCGATGATCAATACTCCGCCGAATCCGAATACGATTGCGCCGAGCAGACAGATGCGGCCTTGGATGTTGAATCGGTAATGGCTGTAATCCCACCATCTGGCGTGGAACAGCTTTTCCATGCCCCAAGAGGTGATGTATTCGAGTATGCTCGCGCCGAATGAGGAGATAAGGAAAATCTCGATGGGATTCGTGAAGTCATGCAACAGCACGATCGCAAGCACCGCGCCGCATCCGTAAATTGGGCACAACGGCCCGTTAAGGAAACCACGGTTGACCCATCGACGTTCCGAAACGGACACGAGAACCGACTCGTACACCCATCCGATGAAAGCGTATAACAGGAACCAAAGGAACAAATATTCGAGTGTGAGCGCCACAGCCATCAGCTCCTGTCCGTCGGTTGTTCGGATGCGGGTTTGTCGAAACGATCGAAAGAGAGCGTTTCCTTCGTGGCGCTGATTTTGTCGGCCGCGGTGACAAGGTATCCTTCGATGTACTTCGGCGGATAGGGAGTCAATGGGAACATGTGATGTTCGATGCTGTCCCGTTCGATCTGGTTGAGTTTGAAATCCCGTATGGCGTTGCGCATGGCCGTTTCACCATGTGTGAATCCGTGTAGCCGATGGGTGCCGTTGTCCCAGTCATGCCAATCGTAAAGGAAGTAATCATGGAGCAAAGCGGCGCGAATCAACGAACGTAGATCAACCCTATTCCACAGGTGCAGTCTGTCTGCCAGCCAGACGGACAGACAAGCCACACGAATGGAATGGGCGAATGTGGTGACCACGCCATGCTGGTAGCAGACCCTTTCGATGGCCATGTGGTCATGTTCCAGAATCTCCCGGCCGTGCGCGTAGACCAGCCGTCGTATCTGCGTGCGCGTCAACAGCACCGCTTTTTGCTCCTTGCTTAATAGGGATTACTTGAGCAGGGATTCGGGCGACTTGTATGCGGAACCGTCGGACACGGAGTTGGCGAAGGCGCGTAGCTGCTCGATGGTGGTCTTGGCGGAAACGATCTGTTCGCGCACGCGCAGCGGGGAGGTGCCTCCCTTGCCGTTGCGGGCGGAGACGGAGCCTTCGGTGGACAGCACTTCACGCACCTGCGGGGCCTTGTCCGCCGGCAGGAAGTCCTTGAACACGTTGATGAAGTCCTCGTCGGTCAAATCCCACAGCTCCTGGCCGCGGTCTTCGGCAATCTTGACGCATGCGCCGGAAAGCTCGTGCGCGTGACGGAACGGCACACCGTTCTTGACGAGCCATTCGGCGATGTCGGTGGCGAGGGCGAAACCGGTCGGGGCTTCGGCTTCGAGGCGTTCCTTGTCGAAGACCATGGTGGCGACCATGCCGGTGAATGCCGGCAGCAGCACTTCAAGCGTGTCCACTTGGTCGAATACGGCTTCCTTGTCTTCCTGCAGGTCGCGCGCGTAGGCTGTCGGCAGGCCTTTCAAGGTGGCGAGCAGGCCAGTCAGGTCGCCGATGAGTCGTCCGGACTTGCCGCGAGTGAGTTCGGCGATGTCCGGATTCTTCTTCTGCGGCATGATGGACGAGCCGGTGGAGTAGGCGTCATCAAGACGCACGAACGCGAATTCCTGGGTGTTCCAGATGATGATCTCTTCGGACAGGCGGCTCAGATCGACACCGGTCATGGCGGCGATGAAGGCGAATTCGGCGACCAGATCACGGCTGGCGGTGCCGTCGATGGAGTTGGCGGTCACCTTGGAGAAGCCCAGCTCACGGGCCACAGCCACCGGTTCGAGGCCAAGGGTGTTGCCGGCGAGGGCACCGGAGCCGTACGGGCTGGCGTCGATGCGCTTATCCCAATCGGCGAGACGTTCCACGTCACGCAGCAGCGGCCACACGTGGGCCATGAGCTGGTGGGCAAGCAGAACTGGCTGGGCGTGCTGCATATGCGTACGTCCCGGCATGACGGTGCGACCGGCTTTTTCGGACTGCTCGATCAGTGTTGCGGCGAGACCGAGCAGCATTTTGGCGATGATGCGGCTGTGGCGGCGCAGCCACATGCGGATGAGCGCGGCGATCTGATCGTTGCGGGAACGGCCGGCGCGGAGCTTGCCGCCGAGTTCGTCACCTGCGATTTGAAGCAGGCCGCGTTCGAGTGCAGTGGCCTCGTCCTCGTCATCCTCGATCGGAGCGAATGCTCCGGAATCCACGCGGCGCTGCAGCTCGTCAAGGGCGTCTTCCATGCGCTGCAGCTCATCGGCGGTCAGCAGTCCGGCGCGGCCCAGTGCACGGGCATGGGCGCGCGAACCGGCGATATCGTCATCGGCGAGTCGCCAGTCGAATTGGGTGGACTTGCTCAGCCGTGCGAGTTCCGGCGACGGACCAGACTTGAAACGGCCGCCCCACAGGGCAAGATGCTCACCATTAGTAGTGCTCTCGGTCATTGTTTTTCCAAATCTCCTTGCAGATATGACTGAGGGAGAGCTTACCAGTCAGGATGGTCCCGACGGTACGCTCTCCCCCATTATCAAGACGATTCACAACGTGAATCCGGATGATGCTTACTCGACGCTGTTCTCCGGGACCTCGATGCCGTTGCCGAACTTGACGTCGCGGGCTGCGGCCACGCGGCTCGGCAGACCATAGATGTCGATGAAGCCGTTGGAGGACTTCTGGTCGAAGCTGTCGCCGGAATCGTAGGTGGCCAGGTTGTAGTCGTACAGCGAGCTGTCGGAGCGACGGCCGGTCACGACGGCGCGGCCACCGTGCAGAACCATGCGAATCTCGCCGGAGACGTACTTCTGGGTGTCTTCGATGAAGGCGTTCAGGGACTGGGTTGCCGGGGAGAACCACTGCGCGTCGTAGACCAGTTCGGCCCAGCGCTTGTCGATGTCGCGCTTGATGCGGTGCTGCTCGCGTTCGAGGCAGCAGTTCTCGAGTTCCTGGTGGGCGGTGATCAGCGCCACTGCGCCCGGAGCCTCGTACAGCTCGCGGGACTTGATGCCTACCAGACGATCCTCAATCAAATCGATACGGCCGATGCCCTGCGCGCCTGCACGACGGTTCATCTCTTCGATGGCCTGCAGCGGAGTGACGTCATGACCGTCGATCTTGACCGGGACGCCCTGCTTGAATTCGATGACGACCTCATCCTCGACCGGTGGGAACGCCGGATCGTCGGTGTAGGAGTAGCAGTCCTTGGTCGGACCGTTCCACGGATCCTCGAGGAAACCGGTCTCGATGGCGCGGCCCCACACGTTCTGGTCGATGGAGAACGGGCTCTTCTCGGTCTGCACGATCGGCAGCTTGTGTTCCTTGGCGAAGGCGATCTCGACGTCGCGGGTCAGAGACAGGTCGCGAATCGGGCTGATGGCCTTCAGCGTCGGGTCGATGGAGGCGATGGAGACCTCGAAACGAACCTGATCGTTGCCCTTGCCGGTGCAGCCGTGGGAAATGGTGTCAGCGCCGAACTGGTGGGCGGCACGGACGAGATGCTTGGAAATCAGCGGACGGGAGATGGCGGAGACCAGCGGGTACACGCCTTCGTACATGGCGTTGGCCTTCAGGGCCTTCATGCAGTATTCGTTGGCGAATTCATCACGGGCATCGACCACGTAGGCTTCGACCGCACCGCATGCCAGCGCGCGCTGCTTGATGGTTTCGAGGCTTTCGCCGCCCTGGCCGACGTCGAGGGACACGGCCACAACATCCTTGCCGGTGCGTTCCTTCAGATACGAAATGGCGACGGAGGTGTCAAGACCACCGGAGTACGCCAGGACGAGACGATTCTGATCGCTCATGGTTTCCCTTTCTAACATCCAACGTTATTCATCAGTATATGCACAGCTCTGTATATTTATGCATATTTGGTGCGTCGTGTCCACTATATGGCTATTCACGCTTTGGAAGCGACATCAAGCAGCCATTGCGCACGCCGTTTGGCGACATCATCCTCGGAGCAGATAACCATGACCGTGTCATCTCCGGCGATGGTGCCAAGCACGCCTTCGATGGGCTGCTTATCGATGACGCTGGCCACATATTGCGCGGCGCCGGATGGCGTGTGCACGACCACGAGATTACGTGCCGCGGCCACGGATGTGACCAGTCCGGACAGTACCCGGCTAATCTGCTGCTCGGTTTTGGCGTCCGGGTTAGAAGCCGGATGTTCATCAATGTTCTGTTTGCCGACGGCGTAGGCCACGGTTCCGTCGGCAAGACGGGTCTTCGTGGCGTGAATCTCATCGAGATCACGGCTCAGCGTGGCCTGCGTCACCTCGATGCCCTGGTCGGCGAGAATCTGCGACAGTTGCGATTGCGAGGTGACGATGCGCGTCAGCAGCGCCTGCTCAATGGCGCTCAGTCGAGCGGTTCGTGTGGCAGGACGCTGCAACGCGGGAGTGTGGTCAGTCATCAGACCAGCAGGCTTTCATCGCCACGGGCCTTGCCGGCCAACCAGGTCAGCAACGCCTTCTGGGCGTGCAGACGGTTGCCTGCCTCATCCCAAACCACGGACTGAGGACCATCGATAACCTCGGCGGTGACCTCCTTGCCGCGATATGCAGGCAGGCAGTGCTGGAAGATGGCGTCGTCCTTGGCCTTGGCCATGAGTTCGGCGTTCACCTGGTAATCCCAGAACGGCTTGGAACGGACAGCGTATTCCGCTTCCTCGCCCATGGAGACCCACGTGTCGGTGAAGACGCAATCGGCTCCGGCAACAGCCTCATTCGGATCAGTAGTGACGAGGATGGAGCCGCCGGTCTCAGAGGCAATCGCTTCGGCATCGGCAACGATCTGCGGATCCGGCAGGTATCCGTACGGTCCTGCCACACGCACGTTCATGCCCGCCACAGCGCCGCCGAGCAGGTAGGAGTTGGACATGTTGTTGGCCGCGTCGCCAAGATAGGCGATGGTCTGGTTCTTGAGGTTGTCTACACCGCCGCGATGTTCCGCGATGGTCTGGAAGTCAGCAAGAATCTGGCACGGATGGAATTCGTCGGTCAGTGCGTTCACCACCGGATGGGTGGAGTACTTGGCCATTTCCGCAACACGGTCCTGACCAAAGGTGCGCCACACCACGCCGTAGGCCATACGGTCAAGCACGCGAGCCGTGTCGGCCACCGGTTCGCCACGGCCCAGCTGGGAGCCGGACTTGTCAATGACCAGCGGATAGCCACCGAGTTCGGCCACGCCAATGGAGAAGCTGGAGCGGGTACGGGTACTGGGCTTGTCGAAAATCACGGCGATGCCCTGCGGGCCAGCGAACGGCTGGTGATAGAAACGGTTCTTGTGGAACTTGATGGCCAGTTCCAGCACCTGCTTCTGTTCTTCGTGGTTCAGATCGTCATCGCGCAGCATATGGCGCAGTTCAGGGGTTGCCATTGGTATAGAGGCTCCTTTCAAATTCTTCGGGTTCGTCCGAGATCAGTCGTTAGGCAGGTCGGACGGAATCTTGGCGAGGATGGACACCGCTTGATCGACGTCCTGAGCAGTGATGACCAGCGGCGGGGCGAGACGCAACGCATTCGGAGCCACCGCATTGACGATGAGACCGTGTTCCAAAGCCCAGTTCATGGCCGCATGCGAGCAGGGGTGGGCAAGTTCGATGGCGTCGAGCAGGCCACGGCCACGCACGGAGACGAATAGCGGATTACCGCAGGAGGCGATACCGTCGCGCAGCTGCTTGCCGCGTTCTTCGGCGTTGTCCACGAGGTTGTCCTCTTCGATGACTCCCAGCGTTGCCAATGCCGCCGAAGCGCCCAATGGATTGCCTGCGAAAGTGGAGCCGTGGGAACCCGGGGTGAACAGCGCGGACAGTTCGGCGCCGAAGGAAATCATGCCGCCCATCGGGAAACCACCGCCAACGCCCTTGGCGAAAGTGACGATGTCCGGGGTCACACCGCCGGAAAGATCCTCACGCTGGAAGGCGAACCATGCTCCGGTGCGTCCGATGCCGGTCTGCACTTCGTCGATGATGAGGAGCGCCTTATGTTCGTCGCACAGTTTGCGGGCGGCCTTCACATAGTCCGCTCCGAGCGGCATCACACCGGCCTCGCCCTGGATAAGCTCCATGATGACGGCCGCGACCGGCCCTTTGCCGTACTTGCCCTGACCGGTTTCGGCGAAAGCGTCGTGCAAGGCTTCGACGTTGCCGGCTTCGACGAATTCGATGTTCGGTACCAGCGGCTCGAATTTCTCACGGATGGCGGGCTTCCACGTTGCGGACAGCGCGCCCATGGTGCGGCCGTGGAAGCCGTGGGTCATGGAGATGATGCGTGCCGGTTTGCCGCCGATCTCAGGCGACGCGCCCGGCAGGGTGCGCCCGTAGAGCTTGGCGAGCTTCAGCGCCGCCTCGTTACCTTCCGCGCCGGAATTGCCGAAGTAGACGCGGGAACCTTCCGGAGCGCCCGCGAGCTTGACGAGTTTGGCGGCGAGCTTGATCTGCGGTTCGGTGGCGAAGTAGTTGCTCACATGCGCGGCCTTGGCGGCCTGCTCGCTGACGGCCTTCACCCACTTCGGATGGGCGTATCCGAGTGCGTTGACGGCGATGCCTGCAAGGAAATCGAGATATTCATTGCCGTCGACATCCCAGATGTGGGCGCCCTCACCGTGGTCCATCACGCGCAGGGGCGTGCCAAACACGTTCATATGCACCTGGGAGTACTCTCCCAGCCACTTGGCATCTTCAGTGCCGAGTGTTTCCAGTTGTTCAGTTGCCATAGGAACTCCTCATTTCAATACCGTCCTCGGGCACGACCATGGTGCCGATGCCGTCGGTGGTGAAGATCTCGTTCAGGATGGAATGCGGTTTGCGACCGTCGATGATATGGGCCCGCGGAACACCTCCGTCGATGGCGCGCACGCAGGCTTCCATCTTCGGACGCATGCCGCTTTCCAGGTCGGGGAGCATATCACGCAGATTCTCCACGCCGATGCGGCCAATCAGGGAGTCACGGTCCGGCCAATCGGCATACAGACCATCGACGTCGGTCAACACGACCAGCTTGCTGGCTCCAAGGGCCGCGGCAAGGGCGGCCGCGGCGGAGTCGGCGTTCACGTTGAGCACTTCGGTGGCATCGTCTTCATTCGGCGCCACGGAGGAGACCACCGGAATACGTCCGGCGTTGATTAGATCCTCCACGGCGGACGCGTCGACGCTTACCACGTCGCCGACCAAGCCGATATCGGTGGGCTTGCCGTCAATGACCGGTTTGCGCTGCATGGCCGAGAACAGGGCGCCGTCCTCGCCGGACAGTCCGACCGCGAATGGACCGTGCGCGTTGATCAGGCCAACGAGTTCACGGGACACCTTGCCTGTCAGCACCATGCGGACCACATCCATGGCTTCCGGAGTGGTGACACGCAATCCGCCCTTGAATTCGGACTTGATACCCAGGGCCTTAAGCATTTGGGAGATCTGCGGACCGCCACCGTGCACCACGACCGGGTGCAGTCCCACCTGACGCAGGAACACCATGTCTTCGGCGAAGCAGGCTTTCAGATGATCGTCGATCATCGCATTGCCGCCATATTTGATGACGATGCGTTGTCCGGCGAATTCCTCCAGCCACGGCAGCGCTTCGATAAGCACTTCCGCCTTCTGGTCGGCGCGCAGGTCGGTGTGCACGTCGAAGTGGAATCCAGGTCCTTTGAGTTCTTTGGCCATTCCTATTCGATCAGCTTTCGTAGTCAGCGTTGATGTGTACGTATTCGTGGGTCAGATCGTCGGTCCAGACGGTCGCTTCCGCTTCTCCGGCGTTCAGGTCGATGTCGATGTGCACCTCTCGTGGGGTCATGTCCACTTCGGAGCGGTCGCGTCCGGCTCCGCCGTTTTCGCAGATGCGTACGCCGTTGACGTCCACCGTGACCTTTTCGGAATCGTATGGTGCGACGTCGGGCGGCACGGTGCCGAGGGAGCTGACGATGCGGCCCCAGTTCGGATCGTTGCCGGAGATGGCGCATTTGAGCAGATTGGACGCTGCGACCGCGCGGCCGCATGCCAGAGCGGCTTCTTCGGTGGTCGCGCCGGTAACTTTGACACGGATGTCATGGCTTGCGCCTTCGCCGTCGCCGATGATCTGGCGGGCGAGCGAGGCGGTGGCCTTGGCCACGATCTCGTTGAACTCGTCCGGTTCCGGTTCGATGCCGGACGCGCCGGAAGCCAGCAGCAGCACGGTGTCGTTGGTGGACATGCAGCCGTCCACGTCGATGCGGTTGAACGACATTTCGACTCCGGCGTTCAAGGCGGCTTGAAGCTGTCCGGCGGTCACGACGGCATCGGTGGTGATGACGCACAGCATGGTGGCCAGCTGCGGGGCGATCATGCCGGAACCCTTGACCATGCCACCGATACGGAAGCCGTTGGAACCTTCCAGCTCGACGGTTTTCGGCTTGGTGTCGGTGGTCATGATGGCGTGCGACGCATCGGCTCCGGCTTCGGCGGTATCGGCAAGGGTTTCAAATGCCTTGTCCGCGCCGGACAGCACGTTGTCGAGCGGCAGCAATTCGCCGATGAGACCAGTGGAACATACGGCCACGTCTTCGGCTTTGGCGCCGATGAGGCTGGCGACCTTTTCAGCGGTGGCCTTGGACTGCTCGTATCCTGGCTTGCCGGTGCATGCGTTGGCGCCGCCGGAGTTCAGAATCACGGCCTTCACATGGCCGTCGGATACGATGTTCCTCGACCACTGCACAGGAGCCGCGCAGAAACGGTTCGAGGTGAACACGCCGGCAGCGGCGTCAAGCGGTCCATTGTTGACCACGAGAGCCAGATCCTTCTTGCCTTCGACCGCGGAAATGCCAGCTGCCACGCCAGCTGCGGAAAAACCTTGTGCGAACGTTACGCTCACGGTGCCACTCCAATCTTCGTCAATCCTGCATCCTCAGGAAGTCCCAATGCCACATTCAGCGATTGCACGGCCTGTCCGGCGGTTCCTCGGTTGAGGTTGTCGATGGCCGCGAATGCCAGCAGGCGGCCGGCATGATGGTCGACGACCACTTGAATGTGGGCCGCGTTAGAACCGATGATGTTGGCGGTGGCCGGCATTACGCCTTCAGGCAGCACCACCATGAAATCCTGGCCTTCGTATGCGTCCAGCCAGACCTGGCGGATCTCGGCATCCGTCATGCCAAGCGCTTTGTCGGTGAGTTTGGCGGAAACGGTGGCGAGAATGCCACGCGCCATCGGCGCGAGAATCGGCGTGAAGGCGAGGGTGTAATCGTCCGCCTCCGCAGCACTCTTGCCGGCCGCGTGCGCGAAGTTCTGCAGGATCTCCGGAATGTGGCGGTGCGTACCGCCTACCGAATACGGCAGTGCGGAGCCGAACGCCTCAGCCGCAAGCAGATTGGTGCGCTTGAGGTTCTTGCCGGCGCCGGAATAACCGACCACCAAATCAGCCACGATGTCTTTCGGTTCGACAAGACCCTGCGCAATGCCCGGTTGCAAAGCCAGCGTGGTCGCAGTGACGTTGCAGCCCGGTCCCGCAATGCGCTTGGCGCCGGGAAGCGCTTCACGCTGACGGCTGTAGGAGCCGTCTGTCTCGATGCCGGTGATGAGTTCCGGCATGCCGTAGGTCCAATGCTGGTAGAAGTCACCGCCGTAGAACGCGTCCCATGCGCTCTTCTCCTCAAGGCGGTGATCGGCACCCAGATCCACCACCACTGCGTTCGGATCAAGCTGGGAAGCCAGCGCTCCAGAAGCGCCGTGCGGCAATGCCAGGATGATTACGTCATGGCCGTTGAGCACTTCCGGCGTGGTGTCCTCGACCACGAGGTCCGCCAACTGCGGAATGTGCGGCATATGCTTGCCAAGCTTGTCCCCCACCGAAGAATGTCCGGCGACGCAGGTCACTTCGAAATTCGGGTGTGCCGCGAGTATGCGCAACGCCTCACCACCCGCGTATCCAGTCGCGCCGGCCACGGCTACCGTGTATTTGGCCATGTCACGTCTCTTTTCCTTGACTCGTTGAAACACATTCAGCATACACTTTATGCACTACATTGCATAATTATGCAGTTCAATCGTGTCGGATAGTGGTCACCGCCCATAACGGGACCGTTCAGACGAACATAAAAAATTGGTTTCAGGCGGAAATCGAGCTGGAATCACCACTTTGGCCACTGCCACCGAACATGTACTGCATCATCTGGTTATACAAATCGGCTGTGGAAATGCCGTGAACCGTCATCCAAATCACCGCAATGGTGTACAGCACGTTGATAATCAGCGCTGCCACGCCAAGCGCGTAGCCTTTCATATGCAGTTTTTTGGTACGCCACATGGCGATGGCGCCCATCACCGCAGGGATGACCGGTACCGGCAGGAATAGTGCGAACACGAACGAGATGATCGCATAGCTATCCCAATGGCCGTACAGGGGGTTCTGGCTGGGATCATTCGGGTTGATGGGATATATGCCGGGCTGTTGGTATGGATTCGGCCCATACTGGCTTGGCCCGTATTGATTTGGTCCATACTGATAGCCATTGGGCTGGCCTGATTGCTGCCGCCCCGATGCATCATATGGATTCGCCGGATACCCGTTCTGCATATACGGATTCGTCTGCGGCCGCTGCGCCGTTTGTTGTGCATCGTCCTCCGGCTTGGGCTGTTCGGGAGCCCCATACATGTATGGATTGTAGTTCGCCGGATACTGGTTGGACATCGCGCCATATTCAGGCTGGTTGTACTGTCCGAATTCCGGCTGTGCCGACTGGTCCGACGACGAAGACGACGAAACCGGAGCAGCCCCGGCCGCCTCCTGCCCTTCGTCGGGGTTGATCGGCTGGTTCTGCTCCGGTTCGTTCATGTCGTCCTCTTTATCTTTTTGGTTACTTCGATGGACTTGACGTGTCAGGCACGCAGTTGCGCGCCCAGCTTCGCGGCCGCATCCACGATGCGCTTGCGAATGGCTTCGCTGTCCTCGGAGGTCAGCGTCTTGTCCTCAGCGCGGAACGTGACGGCGTATGCGAGGGACTTCAATCCCTCACCCAGCTGGTCGCCGGTGTACACGTCGAACAGGTCGATGCTTTCCAAGCTGTTGCCGGCGGCTTCGACGATGGTCTTCTCGAGTTCGGCGGCGGTGACGTCCGTCGACACGGTGAAGGCCAGATCCTGCTTGACCGGCGGGAAGGTGGAAATCGGCTTGGCCTGCACCGGCTTGCCGCTCAAGGTGGCGAACAGCGCGGTCAGGTTCAGTTCGAACGCGGCGGAATGGGCCGGGAAGCCCAACGCCTCGTTGACATGCGGGTGAAGCTCGCCGACCATGCCGACGAACGTGTCACCTGCCATCACACGTGCCGCACGGCCCGGATGCCACTGCGCGGGTACGTCCTCAGCCTTCGGCTGGTCCAACGTGAGCTTTGCGCCGATGCGGTCGGAAATACGCTGCACGGCTTCAACTGCGTCGGACCAGTCCACGGCACGGCGATCGCCCATCCAGCCGGAGTCGACGGCGTTGCCGGTCAGAATGCCGGCGACGTGCATCGGCTGGTCCGGCAGGCCTGCGTCAAGCGCGGCCAACTGCTCGTCGGTTGGCTTGACGGCACCCGGTAATGCCGGAATGGCCGGAGCGTTCGGATCCCACAGGTAGACGTGTCCGATTTCGTACAGCGACACGTTTTCCACGCCACGGCGCAGGTTACGCTGCACGGTCTGCGCGAGGGTCGGGATGATGTCGCGACGCAGGAACGGGCGATCGCCGGCCAGTGGGTTGGCAATTTCGACGCTGACCTTCTTGGTGGCGTCGGCGTCAAGTGCGAAGTTCTTGTAGTCTTCGTCGCCCACGAACGGATAGCTCAGGGTCTCCACCATGCCGTATTCGGCGAGTTCGTCGGCCACCTGGCGCTTGCGCAGCTGCTCGGCGGTCAGTCCGACCTTGCCTTCGACCGGTGCCGGCGGCACGGTGACCGGAATCTCATCGTAGCCGACCAGACGGGCCACTTCCTCCACCAGATCGCACGGTTCGTTGAGGTCCGGACGCCAGCTCGGCGGAGTCACGGAGAACTCACCGTTGCCACCGCCGGCCACAGTGCAGCCGATATCGGTGAGAATGTCGCTGATGGTGTTCACGTCAGTGTCCAGTCCCGCCACGCGGGCCACTTCGGACGCCTTGAACAGAATCGGACGACGATTGCAGACGGTGTTGTAATCAGTCGGGTGCTCGCTCGGCTCGCCGTTGCCATACTTGACCAGAAGCTCGGCGGCCATCTGGGCGGCAGCCGGCTGCAGCTGATCATCCACGCCACGCTCGAAACGACGGGACGCTTCGGACGGAATCTTGTGACGACGTGCAGAACGCGCGATCGATACTTGGTCGAAATGAGCGGATTCCAGCAGGATGTTCTTAGTTTCAGCAGTGACCTCGCCATACAGGCCGCCCATCACGCCGGCGATGCCAAGCACACGAGAGCCACGCTCGCCGTTCGGCGAGTCGGTGATCAGCAGGTCTTCGACGCTCAGGTCATGATCCTTGCCGTCCAATGTGGTGAGCTTCTCACCTTCGTTGGCGCGGCGCACGACGATCGGTCCTTCAATCTTGTCCAGATCGTAGGCATGCATCGGCTGGCCAAGATCAAGCATCACGTAATTGGTGACGTCCACCGCCAAAGAGATGGAGCGCATGCCTGCGCGGATTAGGCGGCGGCGCATCCAGTTCGGCGTGTGGCTTGCCGGGTCGAAACCACGCACGGCGCGCGCGTAGTAGCGATCGCAGCCGACCACACCGTGAATCGGATTCTTGTCGTCGACGATCACTTCGATGTCGCTCTTGACACCTTCCGGCAGACCCTGAGTGACGGGCGCCTTCTTGCCGAGGGCGGTTGCCGGATCAGTGTAGACGGCGCCAGTGGAATGGTGGTATTCGCGGGCCACGCCACGGTAGGAGAACGCGTAGCCGCGATCCGGGGTGATGTTGATTTCCAGCAGCGGCTGGTCCAGGTGCAGCAGATGCATGGCGTCATCGCCCGGCTGGAGCTTTTCGTATTCCTCCGGGGTGAAGCCGTACTTGCGTAGCAGGATGATGCCGTCGTGGTTATCACCCAGACCAAGCTCGCGCTCGGAGGCGCACATGCCGTTGGAGATGTGGCCGTAGGTCTTGCGCGGTTCGATCTTGAAATCGCCTGGCAGCACGGCGCCCGGCAGGGTCACGACAACCTTCTCGCCGGCTGCCATGTTCGGAGCTCCGCAGATGATGCCGCGTGGCACCTTGTTGCCGTTTTCATCGGTCTCGTTGTATTCGTCGCCGACGTCCACATGACACCAGTTGATGATCTTGCCGTTCTTCTGCGGTTCCGGAGTGGCGTCGACCACATAGCCGACGACAATCGGGCCGGTGACCTGGGAGGTGTGGATCTCTTCCTCTTCGAGGCCGACCTTCACCAGATCCTTGGCAAGCTGTTCATACGTAAGGCCTTCCGGAACCTCGACATGGTCCTTGAGCCAATCAATGTCAACCATTGGCATGGGTCAATCACTCCCCCATCACAAACTGTTCGCTGAATCGCACGTCGCCTTCCACCAGGTCGTGCATGTCGTTGATGTCGTGGCGCAGCAGCAGGGTACGTTCCACGCCGACGCCGAAGGCGAAGCCGGTGTAGACCTCAGGATCGAGGCCCGCAGACTTCAGCACGTTCGGGTTGACCATGCCGCAGCCGCCCCATTCAAGCCAACCGGCGCCGCCCTTCTTATCGGGGAACCACAGGTCGAGCTCGGCGCTCGGCTCGGTGAACGGGAAGTAGCTCGGACGCAGACGGGTTTTGGCTTCCGGGCCGAACATGGCCACGGCAAGCTTGTCGAGCACGCCCTTCAAATCGGCCATGGTCAGATGCTTGTCCACGGCGAGGGCCTCCACCTGATGGAACACCGGGGTGTGGGTGGCGTCAAGTTCGTCGGTACGGAACACACGGCCCGGGCAGGCGATGTACAGCGGCACGCCACGGGTGATGAGTCCACGGACCTGATCGGACGAAGTCTGGGTGCGCAGCACCATGTTGGAGCCGACGAAGCCCGCGGCGTCCTTGGCCTGATTGCCCTTGACGTAGAAGGTGTCCTGCATCTGGCGGGCCGGATGGTCCGGACCGAAGTTCAGCGCGTCGAAGTCATACCATTCGGTTTCCACTTCCGGACCGTCGGAAATCTGCCAGCCCATGGAGATAAAGAAGTCCTCGACATCCTCCATCAGCTTCGGCAGCGGATGGCGGGCGCCAAGCGGCTTGCGGTTGACCGGCAAGGTCATATCCACGGTTTCGGCAGCAAGCTCGCGGGCCTCTTCTTCGGCCTTGACTTGCTTTTCCTTGGTGCCGAACGCACGACCGAAGTCGGCGCGAAGCTTGCCCATGAGCTTACCGGCGTCTTTCTTCTGGTCCTTCGGCAACGCGCCGATGGCCTTGCTGGCCTGCGTCATCGCGGATTCCGCTCCGGCGTACTGCGTCTTGATGGCTTTCAATTCCTCCATTGTGGAGGCGTTTTCGATTTTCGCGATGCCCTCGGCAACCGCATCGGTTACCGCTTGGGCGTCGAATACCGCACCCTCTGCCACGAGATACCTTTCTTATCAACCGTTTGTTTTACGCATAAAACGCGCAATTCCAACGTTTTTACGACTTCACATTCTTTCAACATGACTCGACATAGCCAAGCTCAGCAGCATCACCGCCGCGCTGGTGCCGAGATTGAGCGATTCCGCCTTGCCGTAGATGGGAATCGACACGATTCTGTCGACGCGTTCCAACACATCCTGGGTCAGCCCGCGCGCCTCGTTGCCGAACAGCACCGTCTTGGCTTGCGCAAGTGATTGCGGTACGGCAAGCACGTCCGTAAGCGGTTCCGGCGGCCGTGCGTCGGTACCATACACGTCGGCGGCGTACACGGCGAGTCCACGTTCCGCACACCAATCGAAATACTCGTCCGTGCCCATGGAGACGACCGGCAGATGGAACAGCGAGCCGGCAGTGGAACGAATCACCTTCGGGTTGAAGATGTCCACGCAGTCGTCCACCAGCACCACGCCCGCGCAACCGGCCGCATCCGCGGAACGAATCACGGTGCCGGCGTTGCCCGGATCGCGCACCTGCCAGAACGCGGCGACCATCGTGCGTTCGTCGGAATCGCCATCAATGACGGCGGAATCGAGGAAAGCGCGCATGTCGGCGACGGCGAGCACTCCCTGCGCGTCGGAGCTCATGTGCTGCATGACGGCATGCGTCACCTTATGCACGTAAGCACCGGTCTGCATGGCCTTGCCGGCCATCTGCGCCACGGTAGGCGTGATGAAAGCCGCGTCCGGTTCGGCGGAGACGACCTCCACATACAGATCCTCGACGATGTCGGGATGCCAGGAGAGCAGTTCACGTACCGACTGCGGTCCTTCCACCATGAACCTGCCGGACCGCTTGCGGCCTTTCCTGTCGGCAAGTTCGGAGACCCTGCGGACGCGTTCGGCCCTTGGGTTTGCAATGACTTCGGATTTCATAGGCATACGCGTTAGCCTAACACCTTCGAAGCGGTTGGCGACGCGGCCATGTCATGTTTCGAGGCGTCCAGAAAACATCCAGCCACATCCCAGCGCGAACAAAGCGTCTTTCTGTTGTATGCCAGATACAACTTTTACCATCAGCATAAACGCCGATCGCGAGCGGCGCGGAACCATCAATCGCTCATATCTATCGAAACACATAAGGAAACAGCCATGTTCGTCGTCAAAAACGCATGGAAAAGCGTCACCCGCAACAAGGGACGCAATATGCTCATCATCGTCATCGTGACCATCATCGCCGCTGCCGCCACAATCGGCCTATCCATCCGGCAGGCGGCCGCCACCGCAAGAAGCAGCGGATTAGATAACACCACCGTCACCGCGCAGATCAGCCTTGATCGCGGCAAACTCATTTCCGAATCGCGCGAGCAGTCCAAGTCGGATTCCGATTCGTCCGATGCTTCCGCCAAACCTGACTTCGACGCCATGCGTTCCGCTTTGGCCGACAAGCAGTTTTCGCTTGCCGACTATCAGAAGTACGCGAAGGCTTCATCCGCGGTGAAATCCACTATTATATGGAGACCACGGGGTTGGCGGCGACCGACGATTTCCAGCCGGTCACCGATTCGTCCGGTTCGGATTCCTCCAGCTCGTCCGGCTCGTCCAATATGAAGGATTCGTCTGATACCGCCGGTACGGATAACGGCACCCGTCAGGATGAACAGTCCGGTGGCCCCGACGGACAAATGGGCGACGTCGCGGGCAGCAAAGACGGCGCGGGCATGGTCAGCGGCGATTTCTCCCTAATCGGCTTCTCCAGCGACGAGGCCGTCGCCAACGCCTCCAATGGCAGCTTCACGATGGTGAAGGGCAAGGTGTTCGGCTATGACGCGAGCAGTGATGGCGATGCCATCATCTCCAAATCGCTCGCCGACCGTTCCTGACAATCCAATCGCACGTTTTTCCTGGAAAGGACCTCCCATGACAACGAATTCCGCGAATACCGCCAATACGGCAATCGCAAAAGAAGCCGTCGAGACCAACGGCGCACAATCGCAGCAGACCGACCCGCCTACGCTGCAGCTGGATAACGTCAGTTATGCCTACACCAAAGGCGGCAAACGCGTGCTGAAAATATCAGCCACGATTTCCAAGCCGGCAAAGTGCATGCCATCACCGGACCGTCCGGAGCAGGCAAAACCACGCTGCTATCACTGATCTCGGGACTGGCGAATCCCACGGAAGGGATGGTGCTGGTCGACGGCACCGACCTGTCGGAACGAGACCGATACCGTTTTCGCAGCCATGACATCGGCGTGATCTTCCAAAGCTTCAACCTGCTGCCGAACCTTACGGTGGCGGAGAACATCATCCTGTCGATGGACGCGTCCGGCAAATCGTTCGACAAGCCGAAGAAAGCAATCGTCGAAGAATTGCTCAAACAGGTGCATTTGCCGAAGGAATACGCGAACGAACGTATCCTGCACCTGTCCGGCGGCGAACAGCAGCGTGTGGCGATCGCCCGCGCG